>VFQP010001260.1_pt1 | contig 35278 bp, 31 predicted proteins | sample 3512351 | NCBI WGS metagenome assembly VFQP01 (sample SAMN10412372, study PRJNA504923) | tailings metagenome | isolation source: Relicate 1 Philex TSF1 revegetated site | place: Philippines: Tuba, Benguet | collected 2017-08-29
TCTCGATCATGTGCACCGGGATGCGGATGGTGCGCGCCTGGTCGGCGATCGAGCGGGTGATGGCCTGGCGGATCCACCACGTGGCGTAGGTCGAGAACTTGTAGCCGCGGCGGTATTCGAACTTGTCGACCGCCTTCATGAGGCCGATGTTGCCTTCCTGGATGAGGTCGAGGAACTGCAGGCCGCGGTTCGTGTACTTCTTGGCGATCGAGATCACGAGGCGGAGGTTCGCCTCGATCATCTCCTTCTTCGCGCGCATCATCTCGCGCTCGCCGTCCTGCACGGTCTTGCACATGCGGCGGAACTCGAAGATGGGCGCGCCCGCGTGGTCCGAGATCTCCTTGATCTCGGCGCGAATCTTCTCGATCTCGGGGCCGCGCTTCTTGGCGAAATCCTTCCAGCCGCGACCGCTCAGCTTGCCGACCTTGTCGAGCCAGTTCGGGTCGATCTCGTGGGTCAGGTAGTTGTCGAGGAATTCCTGGCGCGAGATGCGGAAGGAATCCGCCTGCCGCATCAGCTTGCCCTCGAGCATCATCAGCTTGCGGTTCAGGTCGTAGAGCGACAGCTTGAGCTGCTCGATGCGGTTCGCGTTGATGTGAACCGTGCGCACCAGCTCGACGATCTTCTTGCGGTGCTTCTCGTAGCTCTTCTCGAATTCCGCGCTGGGCTTCTGGCCGCGGCTCAGCGTCGAGAGGCGGCGGTTCTGCACCTTCGCCATCTCGATGTAGACCTTCTGGATCTTCGTGAGGGTGCGCAGGACCTCGGGCTTGAGCTTCTCCTCGAGCGCCGACAGCGACAGCGCGTTCTCGTCGTCCTCCTCGCCGCCCTCGGCCGGCGCGCCGGGCTCGCCCGTGCCTTCGGCGCCGGGTGCCGGTGCCGCCGGACGGACCACCATCTTCGGCATCGCGGGCCGCGGCATGGCGGGAACCGGCATCGTGGGCGGCACCGCGCCGGGCGCGGGGGCTCCCTTGCCTTCGCCGGGGGCGCCGCCGCCCTGGGTCGCTTCCAGATCGATCACGTCGCGCAGCAGAATGCGGCCCTCGTTGATCGCGTCGCGCCAGTGCAGCAGCGCCGTGATCGTCATCGGGCTCTCGCAGATGCCGCCGATCATCTTGTCCTGGCCGGCCTCGATGCGCTTGGCGATCTCGATCTCGCCCTCGCGGCTCAGCAGCTCGACGCTGCCCATCTCGCGCAGGTACATGCGGACCGGATCGTCGGTGCGTCCCAGTTCCTCGTCCTCGCCGGTCGCCTCGGCCGCCACCACGGCGGTCTTCGCAGGCTCGGCCGGATTGCCGGACGCGTCCTCCTGCTCCTCCGCCTCGACGACGTTGACGCCCGCCTCGGACAGCATCGCCATCGTGTCCTCGATCTGCTCGGAGGACACCTCGTCGGGTGGCAGGGCGGCGTTCAGCTCGTCGTAGGTGATGTAGCCGCGCTCCTTGCCTTTCTGGACGAGCTTCTTCAGCTCGGCGCCCAGCGTGTCGAGGAGCGGGGCATCCGGTCCTTCGTCGCGGGCGTCGGTCGGTTCGGGCTGGGCTACGGTCGCGGTCTTGGTCGCCATTACTGATCCTTGGATGCGACAAACAGTTAGGACGGCCAAGCGGGCCGTGACTTTGGCTGCAAGAAGGGGGAGGCGGGAAAGGGCGGACCCGCCAGCTACCCTTCTACTATATGGGGCTTCTAGGCAAGCCGCGACAGGGGGTAAAGCCCTGTTTCCGCCGCCAGCCCGTCAGCCCGGGCCCTGTTCGGCCCCTTCACGACGCATGCGGTCGAGGATCGCCTGCAATCGTCGCAGGTTTTCCTCGCTGAGGTCCTCCGCCAGCGCCTCCTCGGCCCGGCGCAGTTCCTCTGGATCCGCGTTGAGCTGGTTCAGGTGGCGCGCCATGCGCCGCCACTGGCCGACCCACCCGTCGGGGTCCGCCGGATCGTCGCGGAAGGTTTCGCGGGCCTTTGCCCGCGCGCCGGCCGCGATCCGGTCCAGCCCGGACCGTTCCAGATGTTGCCAGATGAGCTGCGCTTCAAGGGGGGGCTCGCCGGATTCCTGCAGGTCGGCCGCGGGATCGATGCCGGCCGCGACCATGGAGAGGGCGTCCAGGAGGCCGCTGCGCAGCCGGCCCAGTTCCGGGCCGACGATCGGCAGCGCCGCCAAATCCTCCGCCAGCACATGCAGCAGGGCCGGCCGCTCGATCAGGGCGCCGAGCAGGGCGCGTTCCTGCCGGGAGCCGTCGAGATCGGCGCCGGCCATGCGGGCGGCGGCGCCGGCCGGGAAGGGGGCCGGGTCCGGATCGCCCGGACGGCGGAACGGGCGCCGCGGCCCCGGCTGCCACGCCGGCGACTCCGGGCGGCGCAGGCGGTTCAGCCGGCTGCGCATCTCGGTGCGGTAATAGTCGCGGACCACCGGGTCGGCGATCGAGCCCACTTTGTCTTCGAGCGCGCGCTGCAGGCTCGCCCGGCGTTCGGGCGTGTCGGTCGTCCTGCCCGACGTCTCCATCTCCCATACGATGTCCGACAGCGGGCGCGCCGTTTCCAGCGTGCGCGAGATGGCGTCGGGCCCGCGCGTGCGGATCAGGCTGTCGGGATCCTCGCCGGCCGGCAGCGTCAGGAAGCGCAGGCTCTTGCCGGGGCGCAGGAGCGGCAGGGCGCGCTCGGCCGCGCGCGACGCGGCGCGGCGGCCGGCATTGTCGCCGTCGAAGCAGAGATAGGGCTCGTCCGCGAGCTTCCACAACTCACCGATCTGGCCTTCGGTCAACGCCGTGCCGAGCGGGGCCACGGCGCCGGTGAAGCCCGCCCCATGCAGGGCGATCACGTCCATGTAGCCTTCCGCGACGATGACGGGCTGGTCCTTGGTCACCGCCTGGCGTGCCCGGTCGAGGCAATAGAGGTTGGCGCCTTTGTGGAAGAGCGGCGTCTCCGGCGAATTGAGGTATTTCGGCTCGCCCGCGCCCATCACGCGCCCGCCGAACGCGATGGCCCGTCCGCGCCGGTCGTTGATGACGAACATGACGCGGCCGCGGAAGCGGTCGTAGGGTTCGCGCCGGTCCTCCGGCTGGATCGCCAGGCCCGCCTCGACGATCTTCTCGATCGGGACGTGCTCGCGTTTCAGGGCCGCGATCAGCCCGTCGCGCGAATCGGGCGCGAAGCCCAGCCGGAAATCGTCGATCGTCTGGTCGCCGAGGCCGCGGCCGCGCAGATAGTCGAGGCCCTGGCGGCCGACGGGCAGGCGCAACTGGGTCTGGAACCAGCGCGCGGCCAGTTCCACCACCTGCTGCAGCGTGGCGGCCCGCTCGACGCGCTCGCGCTCGGCCGGGGTGGCGCGCGGCACCGGCAGGTTGACCTCGCGCGCCAGCTTCTCGACCGCCTCGGGGAAGGCCAGCCCCTCCGTCTTCATCACGAAGTCGATGGCGCTGCCTTTCTCGTGGCAGCCGAAGCAATAGAAGAAGCCCTTCTTGTCGTTGACCGTGAAGGACGGGGTCTTTTCGTTGTGGAAGGGGCAAAGGCCCGCGTATTCCGCGCCCGAGCGACGCTTGAGCTGGACCTTCCGGCCGACGATGTCGGACAGGCTGAGGCGCGCGCGCAGTTCGTCGAGGAAGCCCGGGGGGAAGGCCATGGTCCTAAGATGACCCCAAGGGCTCTGTCTGGCCACCCGCGCGACAACCGGGAAGCGAGGAAAGCGGGGATCGCGGCGTCAGGGAGCCCGGCCGACGCCTTTGTGGACCGGCCGGGAAGCCTTTCCGGGCGCTGCCCTCTTGCGCGACGGGCGCTCGTCCAGGGCGGCCACGGCCGCGACACCGAGAGCCACCCACTTCTCCAGGGTGGACGGCGTACGATAGGCCTCCGGGGAAACCCGGACGAAGGTCTTCACGGGCCGGCCGCCCATCACCATCGCGGTCACCTGCGGCGGGGCAAGGAGCGCCGGCTGCTCCTCCGGGCGGACGCGGACCAGAAGCCCGCCGCGGCCGCTTGCAGCGCAGCACATGCCGCCTTTCACCATGAAGGCGATGCCGCCCATCATCTTCTTTTCATGGCTGTCCGCGCGATCCGCCAGCAGGTGGCGGATGCGCTCGGCGAGACGTTCGTCGCAGGGCATCGCGAGGATCCGTGCCTGCCGCGACGGCGCGACGTCAGCCGCCCAGCGCCTTCTTCACGGCCGCCGACGCCTTCGCGAAATCCATCTGGCCGGTGTACTTGGCCTTCAGCGCGGCCATGACGCCGCCCATGTCCTTGACCGAGCTGGCGCCGGAGGTGGCAATGGCCTCGCGCACGGCCGCCTCGACCGCGGCCTCGTCCATCTGCTGCGGCAGGAACCGCTCGATCACGGCAATCTCGGCCTTTTCCTTCTCGACGAGTTCGGGCCTGTTGCCTTTTTCGTACAGGGCGATCGACTCGTTGCGCTGCTTGATCATCCCCTGCAGCAGCGACAGGATCCGCTCGTCGGGCACGCCGTCGCGGCTCGTCTCGGTCCGTGCTGCGATGTCGGCTTCCTTCACCTTGGCCAGGATCATGCGGATGGTGCCGAGCGCCGCGGCATCCCGCGCCCGCATGGCATCCTTCATCGCGTCGTTCAGTTTGTCGCGCAGCATTCGAATGTGTCCCAATGGCCGAAGAGGCGGAAACTAATCGTCCCGGACGCTGTTGGCAAAGCAAATAAGTTATTGAAATGGTTCAGGATTTGGCTGCGAGCCCCGCCTTGACCCCCGGCGGCCGCTTCGTTAAAACCCGCGCGGTTCGCAGGCCGCCTCCCCGGGCGAGGCCCACGGGCCGAACGAACGGAAACATTAGACCATGACGTCACAAAAGACCGCCGGCGCCAAGAACGCCGCGCCGCGTTGGGCCACGGCCGCGCTTGTATTGGCCGACGGAACCGTCTTTTGGGGCAAGGGTGTCGGAGCCGCGGGCCACGCGGTGGGCGAGGTGTGCTTCAACACCTCCATGACCGGCTATCAGGAGATCATCACCGATCCCTCCTATGCCGGGCAGATCATCACCTTCACCTTCCCGCATATCGGCAATGTCGGCACCAACCTCGAGGACATCGAGACGATCACACCGGCCGCGCGCGGCGTCGTGATCCGGGGCGACATCACGGAGCCGGCCAATTGGCGCTCGGTGAAGCCGCTCGACGACTGGCTGAAGAGCCACAATCTTCCCGGTGTGTGCGACGTCGATACCCGCGCCATCACGCGGCGCATCCGCGATGGCGGCGCGCCGAACGGCGTCGTCGTCCACGCGCCGGACGGCAAATTCGACATCCCGGCGATGCAGAAGATCGCCCAGGAGTGGCCGGGCCTCGACGGCATGGACCTCGCCATCGAGGTCACGGCGAAGCAGACCTACGGCTGGGACGAGACAGCCTGGGCGCTCGGCAAGGGCTACGGCAAGCTCGAGAAGCCGAAATACCACGTGGTCGCGGTCGATTACGGCGCCAAGCGCAACATCCTGCGCTGCCTCGCCAATACCGGCTGCAAGGTCACGGTGGTGCCGGCAACGGCGACCGCAGAGGACATCTTGCGCCACAAGCCCGATGGCGTGTTCCTGTCCAACGGCCCGGGCGACCCGGCGGCGACGGCCGTCTATGCCTCGCCCGCGATCAAGGAAATCCTCGACAAGGAGGTGCCGCTGTTCGGCATCTGCCTCGGCCACCAGATCCTCGCGCTCACGCTCGGCGGCAAGACCCGCAAGATGGAGCGCGGGCATCGCGGCGCCAACCAGCCGGTCAAGGACCTGCAGACCGGCAAGGTCGAGATCACGTCGCAGAACCACGGCTTCTGCGTCATCCCCGAATCGCTGCCGAAGAACGTCGAGGTGACCCACGTCTCGCTGTTCGACGGCGTGAACGAGGGCCTGCGCTGCACCGACAAGCCGGCCTTTTCGGTCCAGTACCATCCCGAAGCCTCCCCCGGCCCGACGGACAGCCACTACCTGTTCGACCGCTTCGTCGAGATGATCGACAAGAGCAAGGGCAAGTAGGACATCATGCCCAAGCGCACAGACATCAAATCCATCCTCGTCATCGGCGCCGGCCCGATCGTCATCGGTCAGGCCTGCGAGTTCGACTACTCCGGCGTCCAGGCCTGCAAGGCGCTGAAGGACGAGGGATACCGGGTCATCCTGGTGAACTCGAACCCGGCCACGATCATGACCGATCCCGGCCTGGCGGATGCGACCTATGTCGAGCCGATCACGCCGGACATGGTCGCCAAGATCATCGAGAAGGAAAAGCCGGATGCCGTGCTGCCCACGATGGGCGGCCAGACGGCGCTAAACACGGCGATGGCGCTGCATCGCGACGGCCGCCTGGCGAAGCTCGGCGTCGAGCTGATCGGCGCCAATGCCGAGGCGATCGACAAGGCCGAGGACCGCCTGCTGTTCCGCGACGCCATGACCAAGATCGGCCTCGAATCGCCGCGCAGCGAGGTCGTGCACAACCGCGAGGAAGCGGCGAAGGCGCTGGAGCTGGTCGGCCTGCCGGCCATCATCCGCCCGTCCTTCACGCTGGGCGGCACCGGCGGCGGCATCGCCTACAACCGCGACGAATATTTCGAGATCGTGCAGGGCGGCGTCGACGCCTCGCCGGTCGGCGAGGTGCTGGTCGAGGAGTCGGTGCTCGGCTGGAAAGAATACGAGATGGAGGTCGTCCGCGATCGCAAGGACAACTGCATCATCATCTGCTCGATCGAGAACGTCGACCCGATGGGCATCCACACCGGCGACTCGGTGACGGTCGCGCCGGCGCTGACGCTCACCGACAAGGAATACCAGATCATGCGCGACGCCTCGATCGCGTGCCTGCGCGAGATCGGGGTCGATACCGGCGGCTCGAACGTGCAGTTCGCGGTCGACCCGAAGACCGGCCGCATGGTCGTGATCGAGATGAACCCGCGCGTGTCGCGCTCCTCGGCGCTGGCGTCGAAGGCGACCGGCTTCCCGATCGCCAAGGTCGCCGCGCGGCTTGCCGTCGGCTACACGCTGGACGAGCTGCTGAACGACATCACGGGCTCGACGCCGGCCTCGTTCGAGCCGACCATCGACTACGTCGTCACCAAGATGCCGCGCTTCGCCTTCGAGAAGTTCCCCGGGGCGGAGGCGCTGCTCACGACTTCCATGAAGAGCGTGGGCGAGGCGATGTCGATCGGCCGCACGTTCCAGGAATCGCTGCAGAAGGCGCTGCGCTCGATGGAGACCGGCCTGACCGGCCTCAACGAGATGCAGATCAAAGGCGCGCCCGACAAGTCGGCGATCGTGGGCGCGCTCGCGACGCCGACGCCGGACCGCATCCTCGTGATCGCGCAGGCCTTCCGACATGGCCTCTCCGTCGAGGAGATCGCGCAGGCCTCGAAGTACGAGCCGTGGTTCCTGCGCCAGATCGAGCAGCTGGTCGCGATCGAGGCCCGGCTGCGCAAGGACGGGCTGCCGGCCGACGCCAAATCCTTCATAGATCTCAAGAAGAAGGGCTTCTCCGACGAGCGTCTCGGCGAGCTGACCGGCCAGTCGGCCGGCGAGGTCGCGAGCAAGCGCCGCGCGCTCGGCGTGCGGCCGGTCTTCAAGCGCATCGACACTTGCGCCGCCGAGTTCGAGTCGCAGACCCCGTATCTCTATTCCTGCTACGAGGGCGACGGCGAGAACCCGGCCGAGTGCGAGGCGCGGCCCTCCGACAAGCGCAAGATCATCATCCTGGGCGGCGGCCCGAACCGTATCGGACAGGGCATCGAGTTCGACTATTGCTGCGTCCACGCCGTCTATGCGCTGCGCGATGCCGGGTACGAGACCATCATGGTCAACTGCAACCCGGAGACGGTCTCGACCGACTACGATACGGCCGACCGGCTGTATTTCGAGCCGCTGACGGCCGAGGACGTGATCGAGCTGGTCGAGGTCGAGCGCACCAAGGGCGAGCTGCTGGGCCTGATCGTCCAGTTCGGCGGCCAGACGCCGCTCAAACTCGCCAAGCCGCTGGAGGCCGCGGGCATCCCGATCCTCGGCACCTCGCCGGACGCGATCGACCTCGCCGAGGACCGCGAGCGCTTCCAGAAGCTGATCCACGAGCTCAAGCTGCGCCAGCCGGCCAACGGCACGGCGACGTCCGAGGGGCAGGCGATCGAGATCGCCGAGAAGATCGGCTATCCCGTCGTCATCCGGCCGTCTTACGTGCTGGGCGGACGTGCCATGCAGATCGTGTACGACCGCGAGGCGATCGAACGCTACATGCGCGACGCCGTGAAGGTGTCGGGCAGCAACCCGGTGCTGGTCGACTCCTACCTGCGCGACGCCATCGAGGTCGACGTCGATGCGCTGGCCGACAAGGACCAGAACGTGTTCGTCGCCGGCATCATGGAGCATATCGAGGAGGCCGGTATCCACTCGGGCGACTCGGCGTGCTCGCTGCCACCCTATTCGCTGCCGGCCAAGATCATCGCCGAGATCGAGCGCCAGACCGAGGCGATGGCCAAGGCGCTGCATGTCGTCGGCCTCATGAACGTGCAGTACGCCGTAAAGGACGGCGAGGTGTACGTGCTCGAGGTCAATCCGCGCGCCAGCCGTACGGTCCCGTTCGTCGCCAAGGCGACCGGCCAGCCGATCGCCAAGTTCGCCGCCCGCCTGATGGCCGGCGAGCCCTTGAAGGCGCTGGGCGTCAAGAAGTCGAAGGCAAAGCACATCGCGGTCAAGGAAGCGGTGTTCCCCTTCGCGCGCTTCCCGGGCGTCGACATCATCCTGGGCCCCGAGATGCGTTCGACGGGCGAGGTGATGGGCCTCGACATGGATTTCGGACGCGCCTTCGCCAAGTCGCAGCTCGGCGCCGGCAGCAAGGTGCCGGTCGAGGGCACCGTCTTCGTCTCGGTCAAGGACTCCGACAAGCAGGCCATGGTGAAGCCGCTCAGGAAGCTGATCGAACTCGGCTTCGGCGTGGTCGCCACCGGCGGCACGGCGGACTTCCTGCGCAAGCACGGCATCGAGGCGCAGCGCGTGAACAAGGTCCTCGAGGGCCGGCCGCACATCGTCGACCTGATGAAGGACGGCAAGGTGCAGCTTGTCCTGAACACCGTCGACGGGGCGAGCGCGCTGACCGACAGCTTCACGCTGCGGCGGACCGCGCTCATGCACAAGATCGCCTATTACACGACGGTCGCCGGCGCCCGGGCGGCTGTGGAGGGGATCGCGGCCACCAAGGCCGGCGCACTCGACGTGGCGCCGCTGCAATCCTACTTCAAGACAGCGTTCTAGGCCGTCGGCTCCGCAACGCCGCCGGAGGCATCCCGTTAAGGTCTGCCTTCGGCGTTGACGCCGTACGATTGATCAAGGACGATTTGGCGATGGACAGGATTCCGATGACGGCCGAGGGGCTGCGCAGCCTCGAGGAAGAATTGAAGACGTTGAAGAGCGTCGAGCGCCCCGCAATCATCAAGGCGATCGCGGCGGCGCGCGAACATGGCGATCTCTCCGAGAACGCCGAATATACGTCCGCGCGCGAGAAGCAGGGGTTCATCGAGGGCCGCATCGCCGAACTGGAGGACATCATCTCGCGTACCGAGGTGATCGATTTCTCGAAGCTCACCGGCAAGGTCGTGAAGTTCGGCGCTACCGTGAACCTCGCCGACGAGGATACGGACGAGAAGGTGAAGTACCAGATCGTCGGTCCCTACGAGGCCGACCTGGCCAAGGGCCGGATCTCGGTGACCTCGCCGATCGGGCGGGCGCTGATCGGCAAGACCGTGGGTGACACGGTCGAGGTCCAGACCCCGCGCGGCGCGAAGTCCTACGAGGTCGTGGGCGTCCAGTTCAAGTAGCGGGCGTCGCCATCATCGCCCGGGCACGTCGCACGCCGGTCGACTTCATCACGGCATACTGGATCGCGAAGAGCAGCGCCTTGCTGGCGATGGCGTAGATCGACGTCACGGCGGCCCAGGTCGCGACGTCGAGCGTCAGCGCCAGCACGATGTTGAGCGCGGCCGAGAAGAACATCAGCCCGGCCCAGACATAACCGAACAGGATGCCGAGATCGGGCACCGTCGCGCGCGCGATGGGCGGCAGGTAGCGGCTCATCCAGCCGCGCCTGAGCATGACCAGGCCGACCACGACGTAGATCACGGACGGCTTCAGCATGATGAAGCTGGGATCGTTGGTGGCGAAGGTCGCGGCGCCGGAGGCGAGGATGATGACGAGGCTCAGCCATTGCAGCGCCTCCACGGGCTCGCGTCGCAGAAGCTGCCAGCCCATCTGTGCCAGTCCGAGCACGATGCCGAGGCCCACCGCCACGAAGAGATTGCCGGTCGCGGCATAGGCCGCGAGGAACAGCAGTGTCGAGGCGAGGTCGAGAAGCAGGACCTTCGAGGCCTGGAACAGGGACTTCATCCATCCACCCGGGATTGAGCCGGCAAAAGCCGCCGGCGGAGCATAAAGACAACGCTGTGTATTTATGCACGCTAGCGCTGCCGCTGCGGTCCCGCAAGCCCCGTCAGACGACGACCTTTATGTAGGTGTCTTTCATCACGATCAGCCCGTTCCGGAAGGTGTAGAGGTCGCAGCCCAGCCACTCCTGCCGCTCGCCGCTCTTGAGCGTCGCCGTCCGGTGCCACTCCGTGACCGCCCTGTTGCCGCAGATGAACTCGCTGGTGTGGGTCCACTTCACGTCGCTGCTGCCGGCGAACAAAGGTTCGAAATAGCGCCGGATGGCCTCCTTGCCCTTGAAGCTCTCGCCCCAATGGTGCGGGCCACGGGCGTTGCGAAACTCGCCGTCCTCGGCAAAGGAGTTCACGATGCCCTCGACGTCGCGGCGCGCGAACGCGTCGGCAACGCGGTGCAGGATCTCGAACGTAACGTCGGTCATTCGCCCCTCGCTTCCCGGCAGTCTGGAACGATCGCGCACTCCGCCCAATTGCAGAGCATGCGAACTCTCAGTCGGTCGAGATCGGCACGCCCGGCACCTGCTTGGCGGTGCGGAACACCATCATCGACTTCACGTGGCTGACGTTCGGCGCGGAGGTAAGACGCGTGGTCAGGAACTTCTGGTAGTCGTCCCACGTCTCGGCGACGATCTTGAGCAGGAAGTCCGCCTCGCCGGCCAGCATGTGGCACTCGCGGACCTCTTCCCAGTGGGCGATCAGTTCCTCGAAGGATTTGAGGTCGGCTTCGGCCTGGCTGTTCAATCCGACCAGCGCGAAGACCGATACGCTGTAGCCGAGCGACTCTGGGCTAAGGTCGGCATGGTAGCCCTTGATGATGCCTGCGCGTTCCAGGGCCCGCACACGGCGCAGGCAGGGTGGGGCCGATATGCCCGCCCGTTCCGCTAGCTCCACGTTCGTCATGCGGCCGTTCGATTGCAGGTCGCTCAGAATGCGCCGATCGATCCGATCGAGCTTTGCGCGGGCCATCCGATTTCCTCCGTAGGCCGCGGTCTATGCCAGAACCATGCCACCCGCGCAATAAAGTTGCGAGATTTAGCCGGGTGCCTGTGAACAATTGCGCCGCACCCCCTGATCAACCCGTGCAATGCACGGGAGGTTTGCATATATGTCGAAGATATGCGGTTTGCGGGATGCGGAGCGGACATGGCGGCAACTCATCGTAGCAAGGTGATGATTTTGGGCTCGGGCCCGGCGGGGTACACGGCGGCGATCTACGCGGCCCGTGCCAGCCTGAAACCCATGCTGGTGCAGGGCATCCAGCCGGGCGGCCAGCTCACCATCACCACGGATGTCGAGAATTACCCGGGCTTCGCGGACGTGATCCAGGGCCCGTGGCTCATGGAGCAGATGCAGAAGCAGGCCGAGCATGTCGGCACGCAGATTTTCTTCGACACGATCGTCGACGTCGACCTGACGCGGCGGCCGTTCGTCTGCATGGGCGATTCGGGCGACCGCTACGAGGCTGAGGCGCTGATCGTCGCGACCGGCGCGACGGCGAAATGGCTCGGGCTTCCGACCGAGGAGACGTTCCGGGGCGGCGGCGTCTCGGCCTGCGCGACCTGCGACGGCTTCTTCTTCCGCGGCAAGGACGTGGTCGTCGTGGGCGGCGGCAATACAGCGGTCGAGGAGGCGCTCTACCTGACGCACCACGCCGCCAAGGTGACCCTGGTCCACCGCCGCGACAGCTTCCGCGCCGAGAAGATCCTGCAGGACCGCCTGTTCAAGAACCCCAAGGTCTCCGTCCTGTGGGACCACACGGTCGAGGAGATCACCGGCGAGAAGGCTCCGGCTCCCCTTGTGACCGGCGTGCGCCTGCGCAACGTGAAGACGGGCGCGGAGCGACAGCTCGCGACCGACGGCGTCTTCGTCGCCATCGGCCATTCGCCCAACACCGAGCTGTTCAAGGGCAAGCTCGCGATGGACAGCGAGGGCTATCTCGTCACCCAGCACGATTCGACCGCGACCAATGTCGAGGGCGTCTATGCCGCGGGTGACGTGCAGGACAAGGTCTTCCGCCAGGCTGTCACGGCGGCGGGCACGGGGTGCATGGCCGCGCTCGAGGCCGAGCGCTGGCTGGCGGCGCAGGAGGCGCGACACGCTCAGGCCGCTGAATAGACGGCCGGCGTAACGGGGGAGACGGCAATGGACTGGGACAAGCTGCGGATCTTCCAGGCGGTGGCGGATGCGGGCAGCTTCACGCATGCCGGCGAGGCGCTGAAACTCAGCCAGTCCGCGATTTCCCGGCAGATCGGCGCCCTGGAGGAGCAGCTCGGCGTCATGCTGTTCCACCGCCATGCGCGCGGTCTGATCCTGACCGAGCAGGGCGAGCTGCTGTACCGCACCGCGCGCGACATGGCGGCCAAGGTGAATACCGCCGAGGCCCTCCTGCGTGCCAACCAGGACAAACCGGCCGGCCGGCTCAAGGTCACGACGACCATCGGCTTCGGCTCGACCTGGCTGACCGCCCAGATGCACGAGTTCATTGCACTCTATCCGGAGATCGACGTCAGCCTTGTCCTGTCGGACAACGAGCTGGACCTCGGCATGCGCGAGGCCGACGTGGCGATTCGCATGGTCATGCCGCGCCAGCCCGGCCTCGTGCAGCGCCACCTGCTCACCGTGCGCAGCCACGTCTATGCCTCGCACGCCTATGTCGAGAAATACGGCAAGCCCACCTCCATCGACGATCTGGAGAAGCACCGGCTGATCATCTTCGGCGAGGATGCCCGCTCGCCGGTGCAGGACGTGAACTGGCTGCTGCGCGAGGGCAATTCAGACTTCTCGAACCGCACCGTCGTGCTGCGGGTGAACAACGTCTACGGCATCTTCCGGGCCGTCGAATCCGGGCTCGGGATCGCCTCGCTTCCGGATTATCTCGCCCGGGAGTCGACGAAGCTCGAGATGCTGTTGCCCGAGCTCAATGTCCGCACGACGGACGTCTATTTCACTTATCCCGAGGAACTGCGGCATTCGAAGCGTATCGCCGTCTTCCGCGATTTCCTCCTGCGGAAGGTCGCTGAAACGCGTTTTTGAGCGGGAGACCTGCAGGATTGCATAGTCGGTGAGAGGTATGCGGACGGCGCATGCCAGTGTCCAAAACTTCACCACTACCATTCTCGGTGCCGAAGCATACTTTCAGGGCAGGTATTCGACACGAAAGGTTTCGGCTGATCGCGTTCGAAACTCGGGATCCTCATGATCCCACGTCTCCCAGACGTGAAGCCTCCCTGTTTGACTCGCCGGGCCTTGTGCCCGGCGTCTTTTTTGCAGTCACGGGATTGGTTGGGGCGTTCTGCCGCTGGTATGCCGTGGCCTTGGTCGCACCCAGCGATTGATGCAGGGCTGGCGCTTTCCCATATTCGGCTGCAGAGTTTAGTCGCGAAGAAATGTTCACCGAAGTACGCCAAGGTATCCTCCCTATCGCCCTCCGCACGATCAAGCGGCGGGGCGACCTGGAGCGTGCCGGGCTTCTGGTCGAATCGCTGGCGAAGCACTGGCGGGACAGCAAGCCGTTCGAGCTGCTGATTCTCGCGCCTGACGTCGACATTACCCTGCTGCGCTCTGCCCTGCCGCGGTTCTCCAATGTCGACATCACCATCCGCCCGGAGAGCGATTTCTTTTCGCCGCTCAGTCCGCTCTACCTGCTGACCGGCTGGTATCGACAGCAGATCCTGAAGCTCCATGTCCCCGCGGTCCTCGGGTTCGGCGGCTACCTCACGCTCGATTCGGACGTCTGTTGTGTCGGCGATTTCGACTCGCGGACCTTCATCGAATACGACCGGGCCCTGTCGCGCTGGGAGCCGAAGGCCCATCACCCGTGGTGGGAGCCGGCCGCCGAGATCATTGGCGTGCCCTACGATCCCAACGCGCACGGGCTTTCGGTCACGCCGAACATCCTGCATGGCGACCTGGCCCGCCAGACGATGGACCGGCTGAGCGGCCGCGTCCTCGGTCCGGTCTGGTCGCTGGTCTTCTCCAAGATGCGGCGTCCGGCCCGCACCGCCTGGACCGAGTACTCGCTCTACACCAGCGTGGCCGAGATCAACGGCACGCTGTTCGACTATCACGCCGAATGGGACAGCTGCTACGCGGCCGACGTCCATCTCTTCTCGGAGCAATCCTGCGTCTGGGAGGGACGTGATTTCGAGCGGCTGGCGAAGCTGCCGAACGGCACCGACCCCGGCGGCAAGTTCATCATCGTCCAGAGCCACGCGCGCATCCCGCTCGAGCAGGTGCGCGACTATTGCCTGAGCTTCGCCGGCTGATCGCCGCGCTCACCATCGCTCTTCGACAAATCGCGGGCGCCAACCATCCGGCGAAAGACGTGGCAAAGGGGATTTCCCGGCCCCAAGAGGCCGTTATCTTCTATCGTCTTAAAGTTCGATCTCAGGTCGGAGATCTGGCCCAAGAGGCTGATATCAAAAGATCTTTATTCTGGAAAAATCACGGAGTATGGCGCGGGCCTTGATCTTGCCGGTGGGCATCCTTGCCGTTCCGCGGCTGCCCGCTTTCTTGATCCAGTTTCTGAGGTAGGCGTGGGCGTCGACCAGACCGGCAGAAAGACCGGCAGTGATGCCCGTCACGACTGCCCAAGCGTCCGACGGCGGCCTCAGACCTTGCCGTTGTGCTCGCCGATCTTCGGCGCCTTCTGCTCGCCGCCGGCACGCTGCCCGTCGATGCTGACCGGTAGGCCGTGGAACAGGGCGCCGCTGTCGGCATAGGGCTGGACGAACATGCCGAGGGCGGCGACCTGGGCCAGGTCCAGGACCTGCGGCACCGTGTTGAGCGGGCCGTTCGGCACGCCGAGCGCATCGAGCCGCGCCGACCAGTGGGCGCGAGTCTCGTTCTTCATGATATCTGCGATCATGCCCAGCAGCAGGTCGCGATGCTGCATGCGGTCCCCATTGGTCCGGAAGCGGGGCTCGTCCGGCCACTCTGGATGGCCCAGCGCTTCGGCGAACTTGCGCCACAGCCGGTCGTTACCCGGGCAGATCATCAGCGGCCCGTCGCTGCAGTCGAACGCCTGGTAGGGGGTGAGGGAGGGGTGGCCGGTGCCCTGGCGGGGGGCCATGCGCCCCGTCACCGAGTAGGACGCGGCATGGTTCGAGGCCCACATCAGCCCGCTTTCGAAAAGCGACGTGTTCACCAGCCCGCCCTGTCCGGTGGCGGCGCGCCGGGCGATCGCGGCCAGCACGCCGATCGCGGTCCACATGCCGGTCGATAGGTCGATGATCGAGACGCCGATCCGCGCTTCCGGCCCGGTGGGATCGCCGTTCAGGGAGATCAGGCCGGCGACGGCCTGGATGATCGGCTCGTAGCCCGGCCGGTCCTTCCACGGTCCCGCATGGCCGAACGCCCCCAGATCGGCATAGATCAGCCGGGGGAAGCGCCGGGTGAGAGTCTGTCCGTCGATTCCGAACTTGGCCGGCACGTCGGCACGCAGATTGTGCACGAATACGTCGGCCTTCCCGATCCGGTCGACCAGCGCATCGCGCTGGGCCGGGTCGCTAAGGTCGCAGGTGATCGACTTCTTGCCGCGGTTGAGCGCGATGAAGCCCACCGCGTCGCCGTCGATGAAGGGAGGGCCCCATTTGCGGGCGTCGTCGCCCTCCGGCCGCTCGACCTTGATCACCTCCGCGCCCAGGAAGGCGAGGATCTGCCCGCAATAAGGGCCTGCCAGGTTCTGGCCGAACTCGACGACCGTGATGCCGGCCAGCGGCCCCTTGTTCGCGCTCATCGCAGGTTGCTCCCCAGGATCTCGCGGGCGATGACCATGCGCTGGACCTCGCTCGGTCCCTCGCCGACGCGGCGGATCCGCATCTCGCGGTACCAGCGCTCCAGCGGCAGGTCCTTGGTCATGCCCATGCCGCCATGGATCTGCATGGCGCGGTCGACCACCCGGCCACCGCCCTCCGAGGCCGTCAGCTTGGCGATGGCCGCTTCGGTGCGGAACGGCAACCCGCGCCGCGCCTTCTCGGCCGCTTCCAGCGTGAAGTGCCGGGCGGTGCGGATATCGATCTCGTTGTCGACCAGCATCCACTGCACCGCCTGGCGGTTGGCGAGCTTCTCGCCGAACGTGGTCCGCATCTTGGCCCATTCGATCGCCATCTCGTGGGCGGCGATGGCGACGCCGATGCAGCCGGCGGCGTAGGGGATGCGCTGGCGGGTCAGCCGGTCGTTGGCGACGGCGAAGCCCTTGTTCACCTCGCCCAGGACCTGGTGGTCCGACACCCAGCAATCCTTGAATTCGAGCTCGGTGGCATAGTGCGAGGAGCGCAGCGTGTGCACCACCCGGCGGACATGGAAGCCGGGCGTGTCCGAATCGACGATGAAGCAGGTGATGCCGGCGCGGCCCTTCGAGGCGTCGGTGCGGGCGAAGACAATGCCGTACTGGGCACGGTCGGCGTTGGAGATGAAGATCTTCGCGCCGTTCAATACCCATCCATTGTCCTTGCGCTCGGCGCGGGTCTGGATGGCGCGTGCCGGATCGCTGCCGCCCGACGGTTCGGTGAGGCCGAAGAAGGCCTTCTTCTCGCCGCGCAGGGTCGGATAGAGGTAGCGCTCCTTCTGGTCGTCGTTGGCCTCGAAGATCTGGGCGAGGCCCGCGCCGCCGAACGTGCCGTAGCAGGGGACGTAGAGCCCGGCCCGGTGTTGCGCCATCTCGATGGCGAGCAGCGTGCGCGTCACGATGTCGATATCGGGCCCGCCGAATTCCTTGGGGATGTCGATGCCGAACAGGCCCATCGCCTTGGTCTTCTCGACCAGCCGCTTGTGGTCCTCGGGCGGCAACTCCGACGCGTCCGGATCCAGCGTTGCCTCGAGCGGCAGGATCTCCTCCCGCACATAGCGCCGCACCTGGTCGATCAGCATCTGCTGTTCTGCGCTGGGCTCGAAATCCATGGTCGTTTCCTCGAACGCTTTCTTCCGTTGCCGGCGCGGGACCTCAGGCCGGGGTGAGACGCCCGAGATTGGGCGGCGGATCCTTCTCGTTGTCTGGCGGCAGCCGGCCGTGGTCGGCCTTGTGCACCATCAGCAATTCGAGCCACCGCGTCCGGTACTGCTGGTTCACCTCGATCCGGAACTGGCAACCCGGGGTGCGTGCCGCCGCTTCGCGCTGCAGCTCGCTGCGCAGGCCGAACGGCGCGCGCGCGCCGGCCTGGCCGATGAAGAGGACCGTGCCGGCGGCATCCGCGACCTGATAGACGCCGAGCTGGCCCGGCAGGCGGGTCGCCTCCTCGGCCGTCAGGGGCCGCCAGGGCTTGTCGAGACGCAGCCGGATCGACATGGCCAACCTCTTTGCGTCACTTGCCGGAGAATTTGGCGGTGCGCTTCTCGAGGCGGGCCTTCATGCCCTCCTGCGCGTCCTGGCTCTTCATGGCCGCCAGCACCAGGGCATCGATATCGTCGTGCTTCAGGTGATCGCGGAACTCGAGCTGGCGGACGGTCAGCGCCTTCATGGCTTTCAGCGACAAAGGCGCGTTGGCGGCGAGCCGCTCGACCACCTTCGTCGCTTCCGCCTCCAGCCCGTCGGCCGGCACGCATCGCGCGATCAGCCCGAGCGCGTGCAGCTTGGTCGCCGGCAGCGGGTCGCCGAGCAGCAGCATCTCGCGCGTCGTGACCGGGCCCAGCACTTCCATCAGTTTCTTGGCCAGGAACCAGTTGGGCGCGAGGCCGACCTGGGCGAGCGACATGCCGAAACGCGCCGTGGCGCTCGCCACGACCAGATCGCAATGGAGCGCCAGCTCGTTGCCGCCGGCGATGGCATCGCCATGCACCACCGCGACCACCGGCAGGGGGCAGAGCTCGACCGCGCGCAACATGACCTCGATGCCGCTCGCGTTGCCGCCGCCGATCGTCTCGCGGCGCTCGGCCATGTCGAGCCCGGCGCAGAAGACGTTGCCCTTGCCGCGGATGACGACGACGCGGTCGTCGGCCGCGACGGGGGCCTGCAGCGCCTCGATCATCTCGCTGAGCAACTCGCTGTCGAGCGCGTTGCGCTTCTCGGGGCGGTTCATCCAGACTGTCTTCACCGGTCCGGATTTCTCGACGATCACCTTGCTCATGGTCGGCGTGTCCTGAGGGCGTGAAAGACCGGCAGCGCGATCGCGGCTGCCGCGAAAGACATCGGGCGGCGCGTCCTGCGACGGCCGCCCGCCGGCAGGCTCACTCCGGCTCGATGCCGGCGGCCTTGATCTCCTTCGTCCACCAGGCCGTTTCGCTCTTCACGAAATCGGCGAAGGGGGCGAGGGCCAGCGGCGCGATCTCCATCCGGCCCTGTGTCATGGCCTTTGCCGTCGCCGGGTCCTTCAGCGCCTCGCCGATGGCGTCGGCGAGCACCTTCTGGACATCCGCCGGCGTGCCGGCCGGTGCGAACACGGCCAGCCAGTAGACGAGCGAGTAGCCCGGCACCGTCTCGGCGATGGCCGGCAGGTTCGGCGTGACCGTCGTGCGCTTGGGCCCGGTGGTGGCAAGGCCGCGCACGCGGCCGGCCTCGATCTGGGTGAGGGCCTGCGGCAGGTCGGGGAACATGATCTGGACCTGGCCCGACGCCACGTCGCCCAGCGCCTGCGGGCTCGCCTTGTAGGGCACGCGCTCGATCTTCGTTCCGGCGAGCTGGTTGAACATCTCGCCGGAGAGGCGTTGCGAGGCGCTGGCCTCGGCGTAGTTCAGCTTGCCCGGGTTCTTCTTGGCGTAGTCGACCAGCTCCGCGGTGGTCTTGATCGGCAGCTCGTTGTTCACGACCAGCGCATTGACGCCCATGACGCACCGCATGATCGGCGCGAAATCCTTCTCGATATCGTAGGACAGTTTCTTGAACAGGGCGCCGTTGGCGGCATTGGTCGTGTTGGTGCCCATCAGCAGCGTGTAACCGTCGGCCGGGGCGGTCGCGACGGCGGAGGCGCCGAGCTGTCCGCTGGCGCCGGGCTTGTTGTCGATCACGACCGGCTGCTTGAGGATGTCCTGCAGCTTGGCGCCGAGACCGCGGGCGGTCAGGTCGGTAGCGCTGCCGGCGGCGAACGGCACGACGATCTTGATGGCCTTGTTCGGATAGGCCTGCGCACGGACGGCGGGCGAGGCGAGCAGCGTGGCGGCGCCCGCGAGCGCCGAACGACGGGTAATCTTCACGTTTCCTCCCTTGGATGGGCCGATTTAGCCCCATGTGCCGGTCCGCCGCTAGAGGCGGAACGGCCGGGCAGCATTGCCTGGCGGGAGGAATAAGTGGAGGGGAGGCCGGCCGGACAGGGGTCGCCGTGCCGGGTGCGACCGTGTCGCCTTACATGAACAGCTTTTCCGACTTCCGGTTGGCGTAGAGGCCGGCCACGAACTCGGCGTAGCCGTTGTACAGCAGGGTCGGGATGCGTTCCTCGCTGCCCAGCGGCTTCTCGGTCGCCTGGCTCCAGCGCGGATGCGGGACTTCCGGGTTCACGTTGGCCCAGAACCCGTACTCGCTCGACTGCAGCTTCTCCCAGAACGACACCGGCTGCTTGTCGGTGAAGTCGACGCTGACGATCGATTTCACGTTCTTGAAACCGTACTTCCACGGGGCGACGAGGCGCAGCGGCGCGCCGTTCTGCTTGGGAATCGGCTTGCCGTAAAGGCCGGTCGCGATGAAGGCGAGGTCGTTCATCGCCTCGTCCATGGCAAGCCCCTCCGTGTAGGGCCACGGGTAGAGGAAGTCGCGCTGCTCGCGCATGACCGACGGCTTGCTGAGCGTCTTCATGACGACGTACTTCGCGCTGCCGAGCGGCTTGCAGAGCTCGACCAGCGAGCGCACGGGGAAACCAGTCCACGGCACGATCATCGACCAGGTCTCGACGCAGCGATGGCGATAGACGCGCTCCTCCAGCGGGATCTTCGCCAGGAGGTCGTCGATGCCGATCTCGAACGGCTTCTCGACCATGCCGCCGACCTTGATCGTCCACGGCCGGACATCGAGCTTCTGCGCGTCGCGCCAGATGCTCTTGTCGGTGCCGAACTCGTAGAAATTGTTGTAGGTCGTGGCCAGCCGCTCCGCCGTCATCGGTGTCGGCACGCCGTAACGGTCGTTGCGCTTGGCCGGATAGAGGCCTGCCGAGGGATCGGCCGTCTTGTCCTGGGCGAGGGCGGTGCCGGCCGCCATGCCGGACAGCGCCAGCGACGCGGTGCCGAGCCCCATCGCGCGTACCAGCGTTCGACGCTGCAGGTACCGGCTTTCCGGCGTCGCCTGGGCCTCCGGCAGTTCCCAGCCCCTGGTGCGCTTGATCAGCATGCGACGAACTCCTCGGTTACCGCTCCTGCTATGAGCCCGGCCTACCCTGGCGGCAAATCAAACCCTGCTCACCGCGGCGTGACACCCTGTTGAGGACGTCACGGGCTGCTGTTGGTCACGTCGAGCAGGGTCGGCCACATGACGTCGCGCCAGGAATTGTTGCCCACGGCGGTGAAGGTGATCTGGCCGTCCTGGATCAGGAAGAAGCGCGGCGTCTCGGAACCCTGGTCGACCCCGACCTGGCTCATCAGGTAGGCGTCCAGCACCCAGCGCAGGTCGGACGGCCAGTTGGCCGGCTTCATCAGCTCCGCGGGCGTCTTGGTGAAGACCACGCGGTAGTCGATCTTCTGGAACACGGGCGACTGCTTGAACATCGGTTCCCACTGGCTGCGCCAGGTCCGCGTGCCTTCCGACGCCTCGTCGCCAGCGAAGACCAGGATGGGCTTCTTGGCCTGCGCCGCGGCGGTCAGCGCCAGCACCGGCTGCGCCGCCAGGGCGCCGGCCAGCAGGCTTCGTCTCTTCAGCATCGTCACCTCGGGAATCGGCAATGAAAAGTCCCCCCGCGGAGGACCACGGGGGGACTATGAAGCAAGCAAAGGCGCGCTGGAACTATGCCTTTGCGCCCGTCACTTCCTGGATCTTCGGCACCATCTTGTCCTTCCACCCGGCATTGCCGGTGACGGCGAGGATGACCTTGCCGTCCTGGAACAGGATGAAGCGCGGCGTCGCCGACGGGCGGGCCTTGCCTTCGTCGGTGGCGAGGAAGGCCGCCCGGATCGGGCGTGCGGGGGCCGGCCAGCTCTCGTCCTTCAGGACGAGGTCGGCATTGGCCGGATGGACGACGACGTAGTCGAGCTTCTTGAAGGCGTCGGACTTGAGGAATTCAGGCTCGGACTGGGCACGCCAGATCTTGCAGCCGCCTCAAAGCTCGTGACCGACGAAAACCAGCGTCGGCCGCCCAGCCTGGGCCTGCGCGACGCGGGTCAGTGACGGAGCGGCAGCCATCGCCAGGCCACCCGCCATCAGAGACCGTCTTTTGAACATGACGAATGTTCTCCCGTGGAACCATTCCACGCTCTTTTATCGCCTGGCGGACCCTCCGGGGAAAGCGGCGGGGAGGGGAACTCACCGGCTTGTGACGGGCGTGCGCGCGCTTGCAGCAGCGATAGGCGGCCGGCCCGCCCGCCCGATCTGGCGCCGGCCTCTCGCGCCGGCGCCAGGTGGGTGCTTCATGGCGGCGTCAGGCCGCCGAGCGTTTGCGCGATGCTTCGACGGCACGCTCTGCCGTCCGGCCCGACACTTCCTGCAGGTGGTCGAACATGCATCGATAGCTTCCGACGCCCTGCGTCACCGAGCGGATCTCGACGATCATGTCCGCGGTCTCCGATTCGGGCATGAGGGCCGAGATCTCGTCCCATCCAGGCCAGCCGGGCCGCGAATCGTAGCCGAGCAGCTGGCCGCGCCTGCCAGAGATCAGACGCTGCAGGCGCGAGGTCGACTCGGACGGGCCGGTCACGGTGACCTTCAGGATGGGTTCGAGCAGGACCGGCTTGCAGGCGGGCATGGCCTCGCTCATGGCGATGCGCGCCGCCATCCTGAACGACATCTCCGAACTGTCGACGGGGTGGTACTGCCCGTCGACCAGCGCCACTTCGAGATCGACGACGGGCTGGCCGAGCGGACCTTCCCTCAGATAGTCGACGAGTCCTTCTTCGACCGCGGGGATGAAGTTGCGCGGCACGACGCCGCCCACGATCCGGTCGACGAAGCGGAAGCCCGCGCCGCGCGGCAGAGGCTTGATCTCGATCGTGATGTCGGCGAACTGGCCGTGTCCGCCGGTCTGCCGCTTGTAGCGGGCATGCTGCTGCGTGCCGGACTGGATCGTCTCCCGGTAGGCGACGCGCGGCGGCATCGTGTCGACGGCGACGTTGTAGCGGCCGGCAAGCCTGTCGACCGCCACCTTGAGATGGATCTCGCCCTGGCCCTTCAGGAGCAGCTCGTGCGTCTCGCCGCGCGACTCGAAGGACAGGGAAGGATCCTCCTCGACGATCTTCTGAAGCGCGCCCGAGAGCTTCACCTCGTCGTTGCGGTTGCGGGCCGCCAGCGCCAGCGCGAAGACGGGCGGCTCCGCGGCAGGGAAGTCGCCGGAAGCGGCGATGCCCGCGCCGGACAGCGTCTGGCCTGCCGACAGGGCATCGACCTTGGCGAGGGCCACGATCTCGCCGGGGCCGGCCGAGGCGACCTTGTCGAACCGCTGCCCGAACGGCCGCAACACCGTACCGATGCGCTGGCCACCCACCGTCTGGCCCTCCGCGAGCGTGCCCTGCCAGACGCGGCAGAGCGACAGTTTCCCCGCATGGCTCTGGTGCAGCACCTTGAAGCATTCGGCCGTCACGCCGTCGCCGTCGGGCAGGAGCCGGCGGCCCGCCGTCTCCGCCACGAAGGGCGTGTCATGGCGCAACGCCTTGAGCAGGCGTCGCACGCCGTTCTCGCGATCGCCCGCGCCCAGCAGCACCGGCACGATCTGGTCGGCGCCGAACTCGTCGTGCAGGTCGCGGTAGATCAGCGACTTCTCGGGCGCGACATCCTCGACGAGCTGCTCCAGCAGCGTGTCGTCGAATTCCGACAGCGTCTCCAGCATCTCGCGACGCGCCTCCGCCTCGCGCGGCAGGACCTCTGCCGGCAACTCGATCAGGTCGGAGGCGCCGCTCGTGCGGTAGCGATAGGCCCGCTCGCTGACGAGGTCGACATAGCCGACCGTCTCCTCGCCACCGTCGGACGTCGCGCGCCGGATCGGCACCTGGCGCAGCAGGAGCCTGCGCGTCGAGACCGCCTGCAGCGCCGACATCACGTCGCGCACGCGGACCTCGGCCGAATCGATCTTGTTGACGAAGATCACATGGGGGATGTGGCGGTCCTCGATGTGCTTCAGGATCGGCGTCAGGGCGACGACGCGATCGGGCGAGGGATCGCAGACCACGACGGCCGCGTCGCACACCGCCAGGGCGGCGAGGGCGTCGTGCTGGAACTCGATCGAGCCCGGCACGTCGAGGAAGGTCCAATGGTCGCCGAGATACTCGACCGAGGCGACGTTGATCTCCGTGCCCATGCTGCGCTTGCGGGCCTCGGCATTGGCGTCGCCGATGGAGGTGCCGGCGCGCGTCGAGCCACGCCGCCCGATGGCGCCGGTGGCGTAGAGCATGCTTTCGAGAAGGCTGGTCTTTCCGGAAAGATACGGCCCGCACAGCGCCACGACGCGATGCGCGCCGCTGCCTGGTCTGCCGCCGGTGACGGTCTCCGTCCTGGTGATTGCCATGACAACGTCCTCCTTCTTCGCGAAACGCGCAGAAGCTCCGGACGATGGGTCTCGGGCGATGGTGCCGCTACCGAACCTGCCGGCCGAAGCGAAGCCCACTTGTCATGAAAATCGTTTCACCCCCGCCCACGCGAGTCAAACGCGGGCAGGGGGCGAAATAGGTCAGCAGCGCTTACCCAAGCGCCGCGCACGCCCGCTGGATGCGGCGGCCGGCCTCTTCGAGGAGGTTGGTCGCGGTGGCGTAGGAGATGCGGAAGGCCGGACCCTGGCCGAACGCCGACCCCTGCACCACCGAAAGGCCCTCGGCCTCGAGCAGGTAGTTCACGAAGTCGGTGTCGTCCTTGATCACCTTGCCGTCGGGCGTCTTCTTGCCGATCAGGCCGGCGACCGACGGATAGACGTAGAACGCCCCCTCGGGACGCGGGCACTTGATGCCCTTCGACTGGTTCAACATTGACACGACGAGGTCGCGGCGCTGCTTGAAGACGGCGACGTTCTTCGGGATGAAGTCGGTCGGGCCGTTCAGCGCGGCCACCGCCGCCGCCTGGCTGATCGAGCTGGCGTTCGACGTGCTCTGCGACTGCACCGTGATCATCGCGTTGATGAGGTCCTGCGGACCCGCGGCATAGCCGATGCGCCAGCCCGTCATGTTGTAGGCCTTCGACACGCCGTTCATCGTCAGCGTGCGGTCGTAGAGGCGCGGCTCGACCTCGGCCGGGGTCGCGAACACGAAGTCGTCGTAGACGAGCTTCTCGTACATGTCGTCGGTCAGGATGTAGACGTGCGGATGCTTCAGCAGCACGTCGCACAGCGCCCGCAGGTCGGCCTTCGAATAGGCCGCGCCGGTCGGGTTGCTGGGCGAGTTCAGGATGATCCACTTCGTCTTCGGCGTGATCGCGCGGTCGAGGTCTTCCGGCGTCAGCTTGAAGCCGTTCTCTTCCTTGCACTGTACGATGACCGGCGTGCCGTCGCCGAACATCACCATCTCCGGATAGGACACCCAGTACGGCGCCGGGATGATGACCTCGTCGCCCGGGTTCAGCGTCGCCAGCATGGCGTTGAAGATGATCTGCTTGCCGCCCGACGTGACGACGGTCTGCGACGGCTTGTAGTCCAGGCCATGGTCGCGCTTCATCTTGGCGACGATCGCCTGGCGCAGCGCCGGCGTGCCCGGCACCGCGGTGTACTTGGTGTCGTTGTCGTGGATCGCCTTGATCGCCGCTTCCTTGATGTGGTCGGGCGTCGGGAAATCGGGTTCGCCGGCGGCCAGGCCAATCACGTCCTTGCCTGCCGCTTTCATCTCCAGGAACTTGCCTTGCGCGGCATTGGTCGGAGACGGCTTGATACGGCTGAGACGGTCGGCGATGAAAGCCATGACGCGATGCCTCCTTCAGGCATGTGAAAGCGGGCGGGAAGCTACTGACGCCGCATGCTTTTCGCAAGGCAACGGACCGGTATTTCTCGTCAGGCGGGCCTTACCGTCTCTAGGGCTGGCTTTCGGGCGCCGTTGCGGCTGTAATGACATGAGCCCACCGTGGGCGTCTCTTCCTCGAGCCCGAAAGCCAGGTCCGTGAAGCCGTTCGCCCCCTTGGGATTCCTGATCTCCCCGCTCGCCATCGCCGCGGTCAACGTCCTGCTCCTGTTCCCGATGGTCCTGTCCATCCTGGACGTGACCGGGAGCGTCGCGAGACACACGGACACCCACGAGCCTGTCACGATCACCTCGACCGTCGCGCTGATGATGATCGGGTGGGGCGTGGCGCTGGAAGAACGGCTCGCCATCCGCAAGGTGTTCGGCGCCTACGGCCGGGCCGACGAGGCCCGGCAGGCCGTGGTCGACGAGCAGTGCCATGCCTACGGCGTCGCCCAGCTCGTGCTCGGCCTGTTCGCCGAGATCGCCGTGGCGATGATCGCCCTCCCGGACCGCATCATCAACACCAAGGGGCTGGAGCATCCGCTGCTGGCCGTCTCGCTGGTCCTGATCGCCGTCGCGTCGCTGATCCAGCTGCGCCACACCTTTGTCCTGCTGTGGGGCATGGTGCGGCCGGCGCCGCCGGCGGGAACGCACGCCACCTGAGGGTGGCCGCCGTCGCGAAACGTCAGTCGACGGCCTTGACCGAGGCTTCGACCTCCATCGTCGCCTCGCCGAATCCAATCCGCCGTCCGCTGACCGGCGCGCAGTCACGATAGTCGAGGCCGACCGCGACGCGCAGGCTGTCGCCCCGCGGGCTCATCCCGTTGGCCGGGTCGAACCCGACCCATTCGAGACCCGGCACCCAGGCTTCGGCCCACGAATGGCTTGTCCTGCCGACATGCAGGTCGGAATCGTCGTTGCGCAGGTAGCCGCTGATGTAGCGGGCCGGCACGCCGAGCCGCCGGCAGCAGGCGATGAAGACATGGGCCTCGTCCTGGGCCACGCCTGCGCCGCGTCCCAACGCCTCCGACGCCGTCGTGTCGACCGTGGAGACGCCTTGCCGGTAGGCGATCCGTTTGGCGATCCGCTCCATCAGCTCGTGCAGCACGGCGACGCGCTGCGCGGGATCGGCGGCGCGTCCGGCAAGGCCCTCGATGACCGGATCGAAGCTCTCGTCGTGATGGGCGAGGCCGGTGTTGCGCAGCCAGAACGGGGCGGGGAGCGTCGGGGTATCGGCGTAGCGAAGCCACTGGTCGGCGCCGCTATATTCGTAGATGCCGCGCACCACGATCTCGACCTGGTCGTGCTTGTGGGCGACCGAGAAGGTCGTGACCTGGTTGCCGTGCCCGTCGACCCATTCGGAGCGCTTGCCGGGACCCTCGATCCGCCACGACACGATGCGCTGGCCGGTCGCCGGCTTGGGCGTCAGGCGGACATCGTGGATCGAATGGCCGGAAGGCTGCTCGAACCGGAAGCGGGTGGTGTGTTGGATGGCGTAGCGCATTCGGTCAATCCGGTCCGTCAATCCAGCAGGAACTGCCGGCCGATCTCGTCGCTCAGCGTGGCGATGTCGCGCCGCAGGTCGCCGAGGAAGGTGGCCAGGCCGACCTCGAAAACCTTGTCGATGCGGGCGTAGCGCAGCCGCGCATGCAGCTCGCCGGCCAGCCGGTCGGCCTCGCCGCGCGCGCCGTAGGTCTCGGCCAGTTCGCGCATGTTGAGGTCGACCATCCACAGGCAGTGATGGACCGAGCGCGGGACGTCGCGCCGGAGCATCATCAGCTCCGCCACCTTCATGGGATGCAACGAACTGCGGTAGATGCGGCGGTAGGTGCGCACGGCGCCGATGCAGGCCAGCAGTTCCGACCACGCGAAATAATCGAGCCCCTCGGCGCTGGGATTGCCGTCCGGCCGCAGCAGGTGGAACTTCACGTCGAGGATGCGGCCGGTGTTGTCGGCACGCTCCAGGAAGGCGCCGAGCTGCAGGAAACTGTTGGCCTCGTCGCGCAGCAGCGTGACCTGCGCGGCGCCGAAGATCATCACGGCCTGCTTCTTCACCGACTCGACCAGGGCGCCGCGGTCGAGCACCGCGCGGTTGCCGCGCAGCCGCTCGCTGAGTTCGAGCCACAGCGCGTTCAGGCTTTCCCAGACATCGACCGTGATGTTGTTGCGCTCCTCGCGGGCGTTGCGCCGGGCCGCGCCGATCGAGTTCACGATGGAGGAGGGGTTGTTCTCGTCGAGCACCAGGAAGTCGACGAGGCTTGCGAGCCGTTCGCCCTGCTGCTGGCTCTGGCGGAATTCGTCCTCCATGCCGAAGATCGCGGCGACGCCGACGGCCTCCTCGCCGCGCGACTGCAACGCCATGCGCTGCATCGCCTCGATCAGGCGCGCCGTCGACTTGGCGCGCTGCAGGTAACGGCCCATCCAGTAGAGGTTCTTGGCAGTGCTGCTCAGCATTGCGGCGGCTCGTCCGTGGGCGTCTCGGGCGCCAGCACCCAGGTGTCCTTGGTCCCGCCGCCCTGGCTCGAATTGACGACCAGCGAGCCTTCCTTCAGCGCGACCCGCGTCAGGCCGCCCGGCACGATGGTGATCTTGCGGCCCGACAGCACGAACGGCCGCAGGTCGACATGGCGCGGCGCCACGCCCTGGCTCACGAAGGTCGGGCAGGTCGAGAGCGCCAGTGTCGGCTGGGCGATGTAATTGTCCGGGCGCGCCTTCAGCAGGGTGCGGAACTCCTCGATCTCCGCCTTGGTCGAGGTCGGTCCGACGAGCATGCCCTTGCCGCCGGAACCGTGCACTTCCTTGACGACGATGTCGGCGAGATGCTCCAGCACGTACTTGAAGTCGTCGGCCCGGTCGCAGCGCCAGGTCGGGACGTTCTGCAGGATCGGCTCCTCGCCGAGATAGAAGCGCACCATCTCGGGCACGTAGGTATAGGTCGACTTGTCGTCGGCCACGCCGTTGCCCAGCGCGTTCACGATGTTGACGCGGCCGGCGCGCAGCGCGCCGAGCAGGCCTGCGACGCCCAGGAACGAATCGGGCCGCATCGCCAGCGGATCGAGGAAGGTGTCGTCGACCCGGCGGTAGATCACGTCGACCCGCTGCGGGCCGCGCGGGGTGCGCATGTAGACGCGGCCCTCGTCGACGAACAGGTCGGAGCCTTTGACCAGCTCGATGCCCATCTCGTCGGCCAGGAAGGCGTGCTCGAAATAGGCGCTGTTGTAGTGGCCCGGCGTCAGCAGCACGACGTTCGGCTCGGCATCGTCGCTGAACGAGACGGAGCGCAGCGTGGCCAGCAGCTCCTCGGTATAATCGGCGACCGGCAGCACGCTCATGGCGGTGAACAGCTCGGGCGCGAGCCGCATCATCACCTCGCGGTTCTCCAGCACGTAGGACACGCCCGACGGCGTGCGCACGTTGTCCTCGAGGACGTAGAAATCCTTCTCGCCGACCCGCACCAGGTCGATGCCGGCGATGTGCGCGTGGACGCCGCCCGGCAGTTCGAGGCCCTGCGCCATGGCCACGAACTCGCCGTTGAGCAGCAGCTGTTCCTCCGGGATCACGCCGGCGCGGCAGATCTCGCGCTTGTTGTAGGCATCGGACAGGAACGCGTTCAGCGCCTTCACACGTTGCGCTAGGCCCTTGCGCAGGAACTCCCACTCGTCCCAGGCGATGACGCGGGGGATGATGTCGAACGGGATGGTCGTCTCGTGCCCCTCGGTCGCGCCGTATGCGCCGAAGGTGATGCCATGACGCCGGTAGAACTGGTCCACCTCGTGGCGCGTCGCCGCCACCCGTTCGGGCGACGTCCGGGCCAGCCATTCGGCGACTCCCCTGTAAGGAACCCGCACCGAGCCATCGGTGCCGGAATTCATCTCGTCGAATGCCTTTGCTGCCATCCGGCGTTCCACCCCCTGTCGAAGCACAATATAAGCAATCGACGGGCCAACAAAGCGGCCTTCGGCGGCAAGGGGGGCGGGATGAAGCAGGTGTTGATCGACCGGTACGGTACGCCATGGGACGTCGCGCGGTGCGCCGAGGTCCCGGATGTCGGCGCGCCGGCCGCCGACGAGGTGGTGTTCGACGTGCTCGCCTTTCCCATCAATCCGGCGGACATGTGGTTCTGCAAGGGGAGCTATCGCCTCAAGCCGCCGCTGCCCGCGACGCCGGGCGCGGAGTGCGTGGGCCGCGTCACGCAGGTCGGCAGCGCCGTCGATCACGTGAAGCCCGGCGACCTCGTCATCAACCTGCAGCGCGAGAACTGGGCGCAAAGGCGCCGTGTGAAGGGAAGCGACGCGATTCCGCTCCCGCCCGGCATCGACCTGCGCCAGGCCGCAATGGTCCGGATCAATCCGCCGACCGCTCTGCTGATGCTGTCGGATTTCGTCGACCTCGAGCCCGGCGAATGGGTGATCCAGAACGTAGCGAACTCGGCGGTCGGACGGCTGCTGATCGTGCTCGCGCACCAGCAGGGGCTGCGCACGGTGAATGTCGTGCGGCGTGCCGAACTGGCGGACGAGCTGAAGGCGCTGGGTGCCGACATCGTGCTGGTCGATGGCGACGACCTTGCCGCGCGGGTCGCGGAAGCGACAGAAGGGGCGGCCATCCGGCTCGGCATCGAAGCGATCGGCGGGACGGCGACCGGCCGGCTCGTCGAGTGCGTGGCGACCGAGGGCACGGTGGTCCACTACGGCTCGATGAGCGGCGAGGACCCGAAGGTCGGCCGCAGCAACCTCATCTATCGCGGCATCCGCCTGACCGGCTTCATGCTGGGGAGGGGACTCGCCAGGCGGGATGCCGCCAAGATCCGCGCCATCTACGCCGACCTGGCCACCCAGATCGTGGCGGGCCGGCTTCACGCGCCGGTCGATACGGTCTATCCAATAGAAGAGATCAAGGAAGCGCTGCGCCATGCCGACAAGGGCGGGCGCAACGGCAAGATCCTGGTGGCGCCCAACGGCGCGATTTGAACGAGGGAGGATGACGATGAGTTCGGACGTCGCGGCGATCGAGAAGGTCCTGCAGGTCTATTTCGACGGCCTCTACGAAGGCGACACCGGCAAGCTCGGCGAGGCTTTCCATCCGGCGTCGCACCTCTACAGTGCGGGTGCCGACGGCAAGGCGGCCGACATGCCACGGGCCGACTGGTTCAAGCTGGTGGAGAGCCGCCCCTCGGCCAAGTCCCAGGGCAGCGCGCGAGCCGACCGCATCGTGTCGATCGATTTTTCCGGGCCGGCGACCGCCTTCGCAAAGGTCGAGTGCCAGATCCCGCCGCGCTATTTCACGGACTATCTCACGTTGCTCAAGGTCGATGGCCGCTGGCAGGTGATCTCCAAGTCCTTCCATACGGTGACGCGCGACAAGTAGCGGCGCGTCCCGGGCAGACAAAGAAAAACCTCCCCGGCGCAAACCGGGGAGGTTTTTTGTCTTTGGCGGTTGGCGCTCAGCTCTTGGCGTCGGCGGCGACCTGGACCTTGATCATCTTGTCCTTCGGGTCGGAGACGGCGCCCGAGCCCGGCGCGCCCTTCTTGATCTTGTCGACGAACTCCATGCCCGACGTGACCTTGCCCCACACCGTGTACTGGCCGTCGAGGAAGTTCGAATCCTTGAAGACGATGAAGAACTGGCTGCGGGCGCTGTTCGGGTCGTTGGTGCGCGCCATCGAGACCGCGCCGCGCGTGTGCGGCTCCTTGCTGAACTCCGCCTTCAGCGTCTCGCCCATGCCGCCGGTGCCGGTGCCGGTCGGATCGCCGGTCTGCGCCATGAAGCCGTCGATCACGCGGTGGAAGACGACACCGTCATACTTGCCCTCGCGCGCCAGCTTCTTGATCTGCGCGACATGGTTGGGCGCGAGATCCGGGCGCATCTCGATGACGACACGGCCGTCCTTCAGATCGATGTAAAGGGTGTTTTCCTTGTCCATGGCGGAGGCGGCTCCTGCAAGCGTGAGAAGGGCGAAGAGGACGGGCGTCAGAAAGGAAAGACGCATTGAGGGTTCCTTCGGCGGGGCCACGGTCCGTCGTGGCGGCGCGGACCTTATAGGCGACCGGTCGAAAGACAAGCGGCAACTTCTGGGCAGTATGGCGGGAACGGAGTCAGGGCATTACCCGCCATGTGCATCGTTTCCCGTGGTTTTCGCGGCGCCGGGAGCTACAGTGACGTCGCCGGCGGCGAGGGGCGATAAGCCTTTCCCGGCGGCATATTCTGAAGTCATTATTTTACGGATAATCGGATGACCGCCGCGAGCGGTGTCGGCGGGCAGAGGCTTGCCGGGCCTTCCCTGGATCCTGGCGTCGAACGCGAAGGCGCGCGCGCGGGGGCCTCGGCCGGCCCGCCCGGAGAAGCGCGCGACGAGGCGGCGCGCCGCCGCGCGCTCGACACGGCATGGCTTGCGTTCCGCCGCGACATGCAGGCCACGGTGACCGCGACGCTGGCGCGGTCCCTGACCCCGCCCGAGATCGCCTATGCGGTCGGCGAGATCGTCCACAACCATTTCCGCACCGGCGGTCTCGTCCTGACCAGTTTCGAGCTGCGCCGTTTCGTGGCAGAGCTGCTGCGATCGAAGGCGGAGACGGCGCCCCCCGAACCGCTCGTGACGTTCGAGCGGGAGGGGAAGGCGGCCAATGGCTGGACCGGGGACGAGCCGTCCGCCCCGCCCGAGCCCGCGATCGCCGAGCCACAGGCGGCGCTGCTTCCGGACACGCCGCCCGTCGCCGCGCCGCCGGCCTCCCGGCGCGAGGCGCCCGTCGCGACGATGGTCGAGGCGATCGTCGCGCTCGCGCGGGACAAGCTCGACGCCGCCGGGACCGCCCCGCCGACCCGCGGCCTCGCCATCGAGGCGATTGGCCTGGCGCTCCGGCAGCAGGGCCTGCCGGTCGAGCCGGAAAGCCCCCTTTTCCTGACGGTCCTCAGCGAATTGTGCGGCCTGGGGTTGATCGACCGCCTGTGGACCGACCGGTCCGTCGAGGCGGTCTACGTGGATGCGCCGGCCTCCGTCTGGGTCGAGCGCGCCGGCCGCTTCGAGCGCGCGGCCGAGAGCTTCCGGGACAGCGCGCATCTGGCCGAACTGCTGGCGCGCATCGCACCGCCTGGGCTTGCCGACGCGGCAGGAGTGGTTCCCGTGAACCTGCGCGACGGCGGCGAAGGCGTCGTGGTCTATCCGCCCGCGGCACCCCAGGGGCCGGTCTTCATGTTGCGCCGCGGCAAGGCCGGCGGCGCCAGCCTTGCCGGGCTCGTCAGGGCCGGAATGCTCGATGAGGGTATCGTGGGACTGCTGCGGATTGCCGTGGCGGGCCGCCTCAAGGTGGCGGTCGAAGGGCCTGCCGGCTCCGGGCGCACCTCGATCCTCGCGGCTCTGCTACGCGACGGGGCCGCCTCCCGCCGGACGCTCGGTATCGCCGCCCATCGCGAGTTTGCCAGTGCGGCGGGCGTGGAGCTGGTGACATTGGCCGGCACGCCGGTCGCTTCACTGCTGGCTGCTGCCAGCGACCTGCGGCCGGATCTCGCGGCCGTCGATCTCCCCGCCGAAGGCGAGACTCTCGCGCGGTGGCTGCGCGAACAGCAGGGCAGCGTCGTGGTGACGGTCGCCGAGGGCGCCCTGCGGGAGAAAAGGCCGGTGCCGTTCGACCTGGTCCTGCGCCTTGGGCGTGCCTCTGACGGATTGTTCCGCGTCCTTGCCGTCCGGGATGCCTTGGGCACGCTTCTCATGGGCTTCGAGCAGGGTGCGTTCAGGCGGCATGTGGCGGTCCCGTCCTTCGCGGCTGCGGTACAGGACGCCGGCTATGGCGATGCGCTTGCGGAGCCCGGCCCGTGACATGCTGCGACGGGCCGCCACATACCGGCGGGAGCGGAAAACCCGTTACGACCCACGGCTATATCTGGTACTAACCCGTTTGAATTGCGGGGGATTTTGCGGGTCGGAAGAATCCCGCGGGATCGACACCGCCGAGGGGACGGATGCATGGTTGGCAAGCGCTTGTTGGGCATTCTGGGAATCGGTTCGGCACTCATGGCCTTCGGCCTGGCCGGCACCGCCCAGGCGCAGAAAATCGTCGGTCAGCCGCATGAGTGGCAGCTGAATTTTCCACCGCCCTACACGCCGGTGATGGAGCGGGTCGAGTCGCTGCACGACCTCCTGCTGGTCATCATCACGGTGATCTCGCTCTTCGTCCTCGCCCTCCTTATTTATGCAATGTGGCGTTTCCACGTCGCGCGTAACCCGACGCCGACGACCGTGACGCACAACACGATCCTCGAGGTGGCGTGGACGATCATCCCCATCCTCATCCTCGTGGTCGTCGCGATCCCGTCGTTCCGTCTCCTCTACTACAGCGACAAGGCGATCGACGCGGCGCTGACGGTGAAGGTCACGGGGCACCAGTGGTACTGGGCCTATTCCTATCCCGACCAGGGTGACTTCACGGTCGAGAGCCGCATGCTGAGCGAGGCCGACCGCGTGAAGCAGAAGCCGACCCAGCCGCGCCTGCTCGCGGTCGACGAGGAGATGGTGATCCCGGCCAATACCGTGGTCCGCGTGATCGGCACCGCCGAGGGCGGCTCGATGCATGGCTGGACCGTCCCCGGTTTCGGCATCAAGAAGACCGTCATCCCCGGCCGCCTCAACGAAGGCTGGATCAGCGTCAAGGAAGAGGGCCTGTATTACGGCCAGTGCTCGCAGATCTGCGGCATGAACCACTCCTTCATGCCGATCGCGGTCCGCGTCGTTTCCAAGGCCGACTTCGACAAGTGGGTCGCCGACAAGAAGAAGGCCGCCGGCATCGCCGGGCCGACCGACGTCGCTTCCGCCACCCCTCCAGCCAACCGCTAAGCGATTCTCCGCAGGAGACCATCATGGCAACCGCGCACGGCGCCGCTCACGCACACGGCCACGACGACCACCACCCGACGGGTATCAAGCGGTGGCTGTTCAGCACCAACCACAAGGACATCGGCACGATGTACCTTGTGTTCTCGATCTTCGCGGCGCTGATCGGCGCCGCCTTCTCGGTCTACATGCGCCTCGAGCTGATGCAGCCCGGCGTGCAGTACTTCAACGGCGCCGACGGCACGCCCGACGGCCATTTCTGGAACACGATCGTCACGGCCCATGGCCTGATCATGGTGTTCTTCGTGGTCATGCCCGGCCTGATCGGCGGCTTCGGCAACTGGTTCGTGCCGCTGATGATCGGAGCGCCCGACATGGCGTTCCCGCGCATGAACAACATCAGCTTCTGGCTGCTGCCGCCGGCCTTCATCCTGCTGCTGCTCTCCGCCCTGATCGGCGGCGGCGTCGGCACGGGCTGGACGATCTATCCGCCGCTCACGCTCAACCAGGGCGCCGGCATGGATCTGGCGATCTTCTCGCTGCACATCGCCGGTGCGTCCTCGATCCTGGGCGCCATCAACTTCATCACGACCATCCTGAACATGCGCGCGCCGGGCATGACGCTGCACCGCATGCCGCTGTTCGCCTGGTCGGTCCTCGTCACCGCGTTCCTGCTGCTGCTGGCGCTGCCCGTCCTCGCGGGCGCCATCACCATGCTGCTGACGGACCGCAACTTCGGCACCTCGTTCTTCAAGCCGGAGGGCGGCGGCGACCCGATGCTGTTCCTGCACCTCTTCTGGTTCTTCGGCCATCCCGAGGTGTACATCATGATCCTGCCGGCCTTCGGCATCATCAGCCACATCATCTCGACCTTCGCCAAGAAGCCGATCTTTGGCTACCTCGGCATGGCCTACGCGATGGTGGCGATCGGCGTCGTCGGCTTCGTCGTGTGGGCGCACCACATGTACACGGTGGGCATGGACGTCGACACGCGAGCGTACTTCGTGGCCGCCACGATGGTGATCGCGGTGCCGACCGGCGTGAAGATCTTCTCCTGGATCGCCACCATGTGGGGCGG
>VFQP010001261.1_pt1 | contig 35274 bp, 37 predicted proteins | sample 3512351 | NCBI WGS metagenome assembly VFQP01 (sample SAMN10412372, study PRJNA504923) | tailings metagenome | isolation source: Relicate 1 Philex TSF1 revegetated site | place: Philippines: Tuba, Benguet | collected 2017-08-29
GATGAGCGAGAAGTTCCGCGAACTTGGCAACCAGATCTACATCGACAAAACCTGATCCCCTCGCGCCTCAGGCAACTAGGGCCGGGCAGCGGCGCCCCAGGGGTATCGTCCAACCCGAATGGACTTGACGGCAGAAAGCGACGCCACATCGATCATGGTGACGTCGTTGGAGCCGCCGTTTGTCGTGACGAGCATTTTGTCGTCGCGGGTGAGTTCGAGATGCCAAACCCGGATGCCCACGAGAATATACTTCTGGACGACCCCGGACTGTGCATCCACGACCGCGACGCGATTGGCCGACCCCAACGCGACGAATGCTTTTTTCCCATCCTTCGTGAGCCGGATTCCGACAGGCGTGATGAGGTTTTTTGTGACGCCAGGCACCTCGAAGGTGACCGTTCTCTCGATCGTGCGTGTCGCAACGTCGATGACGGAAACCGTTCCTGCAATCTCGGATGAAACCCAGAGCTTCTTGCCATCGGCGGAAAATTCCGCATGACGAGGACGCGCGCCGACCAGGACGTTGTCGGCTATCTTCAGCGTTGCAGCATCGATGAGATGCACCATGTTGCTGGTCTCTGAGGTGACCGCAACAATTTTGCCGTCCGGCGATACGGCAATGCCTTCAGGCTCGACGCCGACGTCCACGCGCCCTAGAACCTCGCGGGTTTGCACGTCAATGGCCGTCACGGCTGCGCTGTCCTCGTTTGCCGTGTAAAGGCGGAGGCCATCGCTCGCGACAGCCAATTGCTCCGGATCGTCGATGTCATCGAAATCGCGGATGTGCTCGTAGGTATGCGCGTCGAACTCCTGAATGGCGTTGCTGTCACTCGCGCAAAGAAAGAGCTTCTTCCCGTCGGGAGACAGTTTGAGGCCCCGCGGACGTTGCCCCACACGCAGGGTGTGCACGACCTCCATCTTTTCGATATTGATCACGGAGATGGTGTTGTCCTGCTCGTTGCTCACGAAAACTTCGTGGGCTTCGATCGACGAAGGCGTGCACGTCAGAAGCGCAAGGGCGACAAGTCCGGCTTGGATCCGCATATTCCAGTCCATTTGAGGTGGGCTGTGAAAGAATGTGGCGAGAGGCGCGCGGCAGGCGTCCGCATCGCGAACGGTTCGCGAAAGCAGCGTCCTCGTTCCGCGATGTGCGGATTTGCGGTGCGTCTCGCCCTCGGAGGCGTGCAAGCGCTAGTCAGCGCTTGCACGCGTCTTGAGCCGGTCAGGCAGCCATCAGTTGCTTGGCGGCTGCTGCGCAGCCTCCAGCGCCCGCTTTCTGATGAAGTTCTGCAACGCCGTCAGATCGTCGTCGGAGAGGTTCTTGAACCGCGGCATCCCGTTGGTCGAGAGAGCGCCATCCTGGACGATGGTCTTGAACTGCTCGGTGTGTACGACAGCCTCTGACGCGCGGAGGTCAGGCGTGTAACCGCCAGAGACTGCACCCGCACCATGGCACCAGGCGCACGACGCCTTGTAAACATGCTGTCCCCTGTCGACCAGCTTGTCGTCCGGCGTGAAGTCGGTGGGCGTCAGAACCTTCGCAAAGGTACGCTCGCCGACCACCGGCATGGGCTTGTCGGCGCCGACAGCAAACGTCAGAAGCTGACGCTGCTGCGCGCGGTATCCCCATCCGTATTGAGCCATCGAGCTTCCGCCGCCGTAAGCGACAGCTGCGCCGCCGAATCCGACCAGAACCGAAACGTATTGCGTCCCGTCGACGGAATAGGTGATCGGAGGCGCGCTGATGCCGCTCCCCACGTTGACCGCCCAGAGTTCCTTGCCGTCACGCGCATCGTAGGCAGCAAATTTGCCGTCGATCTGGCCCTGAAACACGAGATTGCCGGCCGTGGTCAGCGTGCCCGCGTTCCAGTAGTTGGGCTGCGCGATCTCCCAGGCCTTCTTCTGCTTGATCGGATCCCAGGCCAGCAGAGAGCTGGTGCCAGCATCCTTTGGAATATCGTTTCCGAGACCCACATCGACGCCGACGTCGATCTGGAACGATGGCTTCTTCCAGGAATTGAAGTCGATGGTCGAGTCGTCCCAATGGGTCGCCAGCTCCATCTTCGGAATGTAGACCAGCCCGGTGTTCGGATTGTACGACATCGCATGCCACGAATGGGCACCGAACACGCTCGGATAGATCGTGATGGGCTTGCCGTCGTAGCGCGCGCCTTCCGCCTCGATCGGGCGGCCGGTTTTCATGTCGATGCCAGTCGCCCAGGTGACCTTTGCGATGGGCTCAGCCGAGAGCAGCTTTCCATCCTTGCGGTCAAGAACGTAGAAGAAGCCGTTCTTGGGCGCGTGCATCAAAACTTTCTTCTTGCCCTCGCCGGCCTTCAGCTCGAGGTCCGCGAGAACGATGTCCATCGTGGAGGTATAGTCCCAGGTCTCGCCTGGAGTCGTTTGATAGTGCCACTTGTACGATCCGGTCTTCGCATCGAGAGCGACGATCGAGCAGAGGAAGAGGTTGTCGCCGCCTTGCGGGCTGCGAATTTTCTGATTCCAAGGACCGCCGTTGCCGGTTCCGATCAGGATCTGATCGTACTCGGCGTCATAGGTGAAGGCGTTCCAGGTCTGGCCGCCGCCGCCGATCTTCCACCATTCGCCGGTCCAGGTCTTGGCCGCCATCTCCTGCGCCTTGTCCTCGAAGCCGTCGGCCGGGTTGCCGGGAACGACATAGAACTTCCAGGCCTCCTTGCCGGTATCGACGTGATAAGCGGTGATGAAGCCGCGCCCGCCGCCCTGCTCGGAACCGCCGTTGCCGATAATCACAAGATCGCGGAACGCCTTGGGAGCGCCGCTGATATGAAGCGGCAGCTTCGGATCGAACGTCTGGGTGGTCCAGATCGGCGAGCCGGTTTTCGCGTCCAGCGCGATGAGCCGGCCGTCGGCCGTCGCGATGATCACCTTGCCTTTGTAGAACGTCAGGCCTCGGCTCCAGCCCCACATCATGCGGGCGCGGTCGCCGGCATGCTTCAGCGTCTCGGGATCGTATTCCCAGATCAGCTTGCCTGTCTTCGCATCCACCGCGCGCGCGACGCTGTAGCTACCGGTGAAATACAAGACTCCATCGACAACGAGAGGCGTTCCAACGAGTGCGCGATCTTCCGGCAGCGGAAGCGACCAGGCTAGGCCCGTCTTTCCGACGTTTTCGGCATTTATCTGGTCGAGCGGGCTGAATCTCTGCTCGCTATGATCGCGGCCATAGGCCAGCCAGTTGTCTTTCTGCGCGGGATCGGCCAGCGCAGCATCATCGACAACGGTATCGGCCGAAGCGTCGTTCCAAAAACCGGAGAATGTACTGGCCACGGCCAGCATCATCGCTGTGCTGGCAATACGCCGCATTCTGTCCACCTTCATCCTTGTCCCCTCCTCAGGGTATTTCCTGTCCTAAGAATTTTCGTTCGGTTTTTTGTTGGGGAGGTCACGTTGCTGGCGTAGCCGCGAGTCCTGACCACTCTATCCGGGCGCCAGGATATGCGAAGCCCTGCGATCAGCGTGGAACCGCCCCCAGGCGAGTTATCTTTGGCCAGATCGCATCAGGTCCGGATCGCATCCAAAGGCGAAACCAGCGCTGCCTTCGAATGGCAGATGTCGGAGCAGTAGCGGCACGTGTTGCCTCATGTCGTTTCCTCCAGCATGCAGGCTCGCCTGTTGGGGCGGCCCGTTCTCTCATTGCCGGGTTTATCGGGGCAAGCCTTATGCCAAACACGAACTAGAGCGATTCCGTGCGAATCCGGCGGTCAGGCCGGAACCATTTGTCGCGGTGCTGCTCCACATGTTGCGAACGCAGTCCGATACGCATTTCGCACCTCGCGCTCATGATGCGTCGCACCATCGAGGGAGATCTCGATCCGAGATTGAGATACCGCGTCGCGCGCCGGAAAGAGAGATTAATCAACGCGACATAGGAAGGTTTTTCAGAGCGGAGCCTCTTTTAGGCGCCGCGTCGATTCACGGATTTTTCGTCGCCCCTTTGTCGCGCCGCGTGTGCGACGCGTGTCGCAGCAACGAGACGTGCCACAGTCCGGATTGCTAACTGGCGCCGACGTTTCGCCCGTCCGTCAAGGCTTTAGTCCACGCGCAAAGCTCTGGCACGAACAATGCGTCTGCACGTTTGCACGCGAGAGATAGGCTGACAGAAATCCAGGCCGCGATTGTCGCGCGAATAAAAACAGTTTTCGGGGAGGATAAACTTGCTTCCGACACGCGATCAAAAAGTATGGATGTACGAGACTATGCTCGTCAGCCGATACTTCGAAGAAACAATTGAAGCGATTTATCTTGAGGGAAAGAAACCGGTTTTCAATATGGCCAAGGGCCCGATTCCGGGAGAGATGCATCTCTCCAACGGACAGGAGCCTTGCGCCGTCGGCGTGTGCGCGCACCTGACACCGAAGGACGTCGTCACCTCCACCCATCGCCCTCACCATGTCGCCATCGCTAAAGGCGTCGATCTGAAAAAGATGGCGGCGGAGATCTTCGGAAAGAAAACCGGTTTGAGCGGCGGCCGCGGCGGCCACATGCATATTTTCGATCCCGACGTGAACTTCAGCTGCTCGGGCATCATCGGGCAGGGCATGGGACCGGCGGTCGGCGCCGCGCTCTCGCGCAAGATGCAAGGCAAGGAAGGCGTTGCGGTCGCCTATATCGGTGAAGGCGCTGCCAATCAGGGAGCCTTCCACGAAGCGCTCAATCTGGCCGCGGTATGGAAGCTCCCGGTGATCTTCGTCGTCGAAGACAACGCATGGGGCATTTCCGTTGCTAAGGCGACGTCCACTGCGGTGCCGAACAACGCCATGCGGGCCCAGGCCTACGGGATGCCCGGTCATCTGATCCCCGGCAACGATCCGCTCGCGATCTTCGCGGCGGCGGGTGAGGCCGTCGCGCGCGCCAGAAGCGGCGGAGGGCCGACGCTTCTCGATATCGAAACCGATCGCCTCGCCGGGCACTTCATGGGCGACGCCGAGGCGTACCGTCCGAAAGGCGAGCTCGACACCTTGCGAGCCAGGGATCCGATCCCCGCACTTGCGCGGCATCTGCAAGCCGAGAATGGCCTGAGCGATGCCGACAATGGCGCGATCATGGCAAGGGCCCGCGGCAGGGTGGACGAAGCGATCAAGTTTGCACGTGAAAGCGACTATCCGGCGCCGGAAGAAGCGCTGGACAAGGTGTTCGCCTGACGAACGCGCCCGTTGGTTCAGAAACGACGTAACCAAAAAATTACAGGAGAACGCCCATGTCTTCCGTAGCTGCTGCTGCGGTCAACGAGCGCCGGCTGACGATCGCGCGCGCTATGGCTGAATCGATTGCCCAGGAGATGCGGATCGATCCGCGGGTCTTCGTAATGGGCGAGGACGTCGGACCACTCGGCGGCGTGTTTGGCAACACCCGCGGCCTGTTCGATGAGTTTGGCGCCGAGCGCGTGCGCGATACGCCGATTTCGGAAACGGCATTCATGGGCGCAGCCGTTGGTGCAGCATCGGACGGTATGCGCCCCATCGTCGAGCTGATGTTCGTCGACTTCTTCGGCGTCTGCTTCGACGCGATTTACAACTCGATGGCCAAGAACACCTACTTTTCGGGTGGCACGGTCAAGGTTCCCGTGGTCCTCATGACCTCGACGGGCGGCGGCTATTCGGACGCCGGCCAGCACTCTCAATGCCTCTACGGAACCTTCGCGCATCTTCCCGGAATGAAGGTCGTAGCTCCGAGCAACGCCTACGATGCCAAGGGTCTCATGACCACGGCGATCCGCGACGAAAACCCTGTGATCTACATGTACCACAAGGGTCTTCAGGGAATGGGTTGGCTCGGAACGGAGCCCGCTGCCACGGTCAATGTCCCGGAAGAAAGCTATACGATTCCGTTCGGCAAGGCGGCGATCGTGCGTGAAGGCAAGGATGTCACCATCGTCGGCGTGGCGATGGGCGTGCACAATGCGCTCAAGGCTGCGGAGAAGCTGGCGACCCAGGGCGTGAGCGCCGAGGTCGTGGACCTGCGGACGCTCGTCCCGCTTGATCGCGAGACCGTGTTCGCGTCCGTCTCCAAGACCGGAAAACTGATCGTCGTCGACGAGGACTATCAGAGCTACGGCATGACCGGCGAGATCATCGCTAGCATTGTCGAGCGCGATATTTCCGTTCTCAAAGCCGCGCCTCAGCGCATCGCCTATCCGGATATCCCAATTCCGTTTACTCGGCCGATGGAGCAGTTCGCTCTGCCGAACCCCGAGAAGATCATCGAAGCCTATGAAAAAATGAAAGGACGTCGCGGATGGCGATGGATGTAAAGATCCCAACTGATCTTTGGGAAGAGGATGCAGAGGCTGCCATCACGAGCTGGCTCGTCTCCGACGGTGCCAACGTGTCGGAGGGCCAGTTGATCGCGGAGATCATGGTCGAAAAGGTCCAGTACGAGATCCGTTCTCCGGGCGCCGGCACCATCAAGATCGGGCTTCCGGTTGAAGCTGTCGTCGCAAAGGGCGGCTCGATCGCAACCATCTCATAATTCGACAAGGAACTGAGCCGTGACTGCTGAAATACAACCTCGCGCCGACGCGGAGATACCCGACCGCATCATCCCGCTCACCGGGATGAGAGGGATGATCGCGTCGAAAATGAAGGAAAGCATTTCGACTTCGGCTCAGTTGACCCACATCGCAGAATGCGATGCCACGGCCCTCAACGCGGCGAAGGCACAACTGGCGGAGCGGGGCCTGAAGGCGTCCGTTGAGGACCTTCTGGTTCACGCCGTTGTCTCTTCGCTGCGCAAGCACCCAAGTCTCAACGCGACGCTCGAAGAGAACGCCGTCCGGGTGAAGTCCGCGATGAACATCTCTTGCGCGATCGCGTTGCCCGGCGACCTCCTGGTGGCCCCCACGATATTAAACGCGGATCGGATGTCATTGGAGGAGCGCATCGTTGCACGCCGCGATCTTGTCGAGCGCGCGCGCATCAACAAGCTCTCGGTGAAGGAGATGACAGCCGGCACCTTCACCCTGTCCAACATCGGTCTGTCGCGTGTGCGTTACTTCACGCCTATCCTGAACATGCCCCAGGTCGCGATTCTGGGCATCGGCGAGGCGGGATTGCGCCCCTGGGTCGTCGATGGACGCATTGAGGCCCGTCCGGTGATGGGACTGTCGCTGACGTTCGATCACCGCGCCGTCAATGGCGCCCCTGCCGCAAACTTCCTGACCGATCTTTGCCAGGCCATCGAACAGTTCAAGATCGAGTAGTCCGTGCTAGCCAGCTTCGAGGAACCGGTGTTGACAGCGGAGCCTGAGGCCCCGCTCCTGGATTTCACCATCGCGCAGTCCCTCGAAAGGCGGCTGCTCGACGCGGCGGCCTCGCGGGGGTTTGGCTGCGACTGGGCGGTCTGGAGAACGCATCAGTCGCTGATTGTCCCGTCGCAAACCTCGAATGCAGCGGGCTTTCATGAGGCGTCCCGCGAGATGGCGGCGCGCGGATGGCCGGTTTACGTCCGCGATACCGGCGGCGACGTCACGCCGCAATCTCCGGGCATCATCAACGCGTCGGCCGCATTCGTGCTCCCGCGCACGGCCGATCTGAGCATTCGCGCCACCTACCAGCAGTTCTGCGAGCCGCTCGTGGCATTCCTGCGCACGGCTGGCATCGACGCCTATTTGTCGAGCGTGCCGGGTGCCTTCTGCGACGGCGCTTTCAACATCGTCGTCGATGGCCGGAAGCTCGCCGGGACGGCACAGCGTTGGCGCCTCACGCGCACCTGCGACGGCGCCCCTGCCGTTGCCGTGTTGGCACATGCGGCAATCCTGGCGGATCCGGATATAGATCGCAGCATAGCCGCGACAAACCTGTTCTATCGCCTCTGCGGAGAGCCCCGCGAGGTCGACGTGGCCCGGCATACGTCACTGGCTATGCTTCTGAAGACGCCGCTAGCCGGCGCGGAGCGGATGTCGCAGCGCCTGAGTGACTATCTCGCGCAGCAAACAACGCCCGCACTCAGTCCTGCTGGTTAGGCGAGATAATTCCGTATTTGCGGATCTTCCGGTGCAAGGTCGCCCGGCTTATGCCAAGCACCTGCGCAGCGGTGGTGATGCACCACTTGGTCGTCTTGAGGGCATCCATGATTTTCTCTTGCTCGACGCGTTCGTAGGCGAGCTCCAAGGTGGCGCTCGGCGGCGCGCTCGCGATCTGTCCCGCGTAACGCGCGCCTTCGGTTTTCGCGGAGGTCGAGGACAGCAACTCTTCAGGAATGTGGTCGACCGTGATCTCGTGATCGTTGTGGACCGACAGGATCCAGCGGATCACGTTCTTCAGTTCGCGCAGGTTGCCCGGCCAGCGGTATCTCCGAAAAAGATCCTGCACTTCTGCAGACATGGTGATCTTCTCGGCATCGGTGCCGAGTTCGTCCTCGAAGATCCTTGTTACCAGTTCGAGAATGTCGGCCCGTTCCCGCAACGGAGAGATAATGATCTGCGCACCTTTGATGCGGTAGTAAAGGTCCCGCCGAAACCGTCCGGCCTCGACGAGGTGCGGCAGGTCGCGATGGGTCGCGCAGATGATCCTCACGTCAACGGAGATCGGCTCGGTCGCGCCGAGCGGCGAAACTTCACGCTCCTCGAGCACACGAAGGAGATGCGCTTGTAGGTCGGTCGGCATATCGCCGATTTCGTCCAGAAACAGTGTGCCGCCGTTGCTGGCGACGATCTTTCCGACGCGGCCCGCCTTCAGACCTCCGGTGAATGTGCCGGGCGCGTATCCGAACAGCTCGCTCGCGAGCAGCGTTTCGGGAATCGCGGCGCAGTTGACGGCAACATAAGGTTTGGCGGCTCGGTTGCTCTCGAGGTGAATCGCCTTGGCAAAGGTATCCTTGCCGACGCCCGTTTCGCCGAGCAGCAGAAGCGAGATGTCGCGGTCCAGCAGCTTTCTGCAAAGATCCACGTTGTGGCGCATCTTCGGATCGCTGCCTGCAACGCGGTCGAGCGCGAGCGGCACCGATTTTCCACCGCCGCGCGACTTTGCCGTTTGCTGGCTCGAAATGGCGGGGCCGGAACGTAGCGCTTTCTTCTTCGGCAGAAACGTCGTGACGTAGAGGTCCGTGCCGTCGGTGCCGTTGAACTTGACGTTGTGCGAAGCCAGAGGCTTGAGGTCGTCAAGCGAAACGCGCCAAAGGTCCTGGATGTGCAGTCCGCCCAAATCGGAAAGCTCGGCCACGCCTAGAAAGGAAAGCGCTTCTTGCGTAGCTCCCAGCAAGCGGCCTGATTCATCGGTTGCAATGAGCGCATTCAATGCCAGTGGCATCGACTCCGGCTCGCGCGAAAGCGCAACGATGCAGCTGTTCTGGTGGCATTTCCGGAAGAGAGTCGTGCTGATGCTTGCGGCGGCCTCGCGCACGATGTGGTGCGCGAACGAGCACTCAGAACTATTGGCAACGGATCGCCCCGAGAAATCCAGCACCGCAGCGACGCGGCCATCGGGCGCGAAGATCGGCGCTGCCGTGCAGGTGAACCCTCTCAAGGATTGATTGTAGTGGGCAGCACCCGCGACAGTGACCGGCCGACGCGACACGATGCACGTGCCGATACCGTTGGTGCCGACCATGTTCTCGTTCCATCGCGATCCGGTCGCGAGGCCCTCGTGAACCAGCTCGCGGCTGGCGGTCGAGTCGGCGTAGCCTTGAATAACGATGCCGGTCGCGTCGCTCAGCAGCAGGCAGTAGTCGGCGTCACGCGCGACATGCCGCAAGTGTGCGACGGTCGCATCGGATTCGAAGATGATCTCTTCCATCCGGGAACGCAGCTCACGGATATTCTGATCCGTGACGCGCTCGACGTCCCGACGCATGGTCGCGTCGAGTCCGTACTCCTGGACACAACGGTTCCAGGAAGCTTGGATGACCTCGCCACCAGGCGGTTGCCCGGCAAAGCGCGACGGATTCTGGGACATCGCCAGATATCTCTAATGGTTGTTCTTTAAGCGTTTCCTGGCACGGACCTTGCCATTAGTTATGCAGACAAGCAAGGCGAGTTTGTCGCAGATTGGTGACATTGCGAGTGCAAGATTAAGCAGATTGCAGGCTTCGGAGAGGCGCGTGCCGGGCCGCGCGCGAGGTCGCTCGAATCGTAGTCGACTAAAGTTGCAAAATGGGTCGTCGGAAATTCGATTTGCTAGAGTGAGATGACGAGCACTCATTTTCGAAGCGCATGTCGCGATAGCTTCTAGCGACAATCATCGCGGCGCCGAAACCGCAACGTCACCGAGCAGTCACGTCTGGAAAAAAAGCGCGGCTGGGTTAACGGAAGCCGGCCGGCATGTCCGAATCATGCCGGCCGTGACAGATCTCAAAACAGCTACGCGGTGCGAGAGCTACTCCCGCGGCCCGCCGTAACCATTGAGTTCGCCAGTCGCGAGCGTGTTCTGATAGATGAAGAAGCCGGTGAGCGCGGCTGTGGCGCCCTTGTCGACCTCGAGCTTCGGCGTCTTCAACGCGTGCACGGTAAAGGTGTAGCGGTGCTTTCGGCCCTTGGGCGGGCAGGGACCTAAAAAGCCGGGCTTGCCGACGTCCGTGTTTCCTTCGACCGCGCCGGCAGGCAAGACGCCGCCCTTGATCGATCTTACGTCGGACGGAATGTCGTACACGACCCAATGCCAAAAGCCGCTGCCGGTGGGAGCGTCATGATCGTAGAAGGTAATCGCATAGCTTTGCGTTCCTTCCGGCCCCGCGTCCCATGTGAGGTCCGGCACCTTGTTGCCGCCGCTGCAACCGAAGTTGTTCCAGAAGTGGTCGTTACTGATCGGCGCGCCTTCCTTGAAGGTCGGGCTGTGAAGCGCGAGCGGCTTGTCGGTACCAGCGGGCGGCGCAACCAGTGGCACGCTGACAGCGGTGGCGATGAAACCGCTTGTTGCCAAGAACGCTGCCGCCAGCGCTGTCGCTTTGAAATTGATCATAAGTGTTCTCCGTGGATAGCTAGATGTGGATGGCCTGACCGGCCGCGGACAGCGCGCTTTCGTGCATCATTTCCGACAAGGTCGGATGCGGAAAGATCGTCCAGCCCAAGTCGCGTTGGGTCGCGCCGCACTGCATCGCGATCACGAAGCCCTGGATCAGCTCCGTCACCTCCGCGCCGCACATGTGCGCGCCGATCAAGCGTCCGTTCCCGGCATCGAAGATTGTCTTCACGAGACCTTCGGTCTCGCCCAACGCGATAGCCTTTCCGTTGCCTCGGAACGGAAAACGGCCAACCAGAATTTCGATACCCGCTTCTCGTGCACGCGCTTCCGTTAGACCGACGCTGGCGATCTGCGGATGGCAGTAGGTACAGCCCGGAATTCTGTCCTTCGCGATCGTATGGGCCGGACGCCCGGCAATCGCCTCGATGCAAGCGACGCCTTCATGTTCCGCCTTGTGGGCGAGCATGGGCGGACCGGCCACGTCTCCGATGGCGTAAATGCCGGGAACGTTGGTGCGCCCGAGCGCCTGCGTGGCGATGGTTCCGTTCCTGAGTTCGATCCCGAGAGCTTCGAGGCCGAGGTTCTCCGTGTTGCCGACGACGCCGACGGCCGAGAGCAGCCGCTCCGCCGAAAGCTCCTGCGTGGCACCGTTCTGGATCACCGTTGCGCGTATACCGTCGGCGTCCTTCGCAACGGACGCGACGCGCGCATCGGTCAGGATCTTGATCCCAGATTTTTCGAACTGCTTACGGGCAAATGCGGCGATCTCCGCGTCCTCGGCCGGCAAAATCTGCGGCAGCACCTCGACCACCGTAACGTCGACACCGAGCGTCCGATAAAAGCTGGCAAACTCGATTCCGATCGCACCTGATCCGACCACGATCATGGATTTCGGGATTGACGGCGGGTTCAAGGCCTCGAAATAGGTCCAGATGCGGTCGCCGTCCGGTTCGAGGCCGGGCAACACGCGCGGCCTGGCACCGGTCGCAACGATGATGTGACGCGCTTGATAGGTCCCCGGCCCGAGTGCGGCCTTGGGTGTGGGATGTTGCGGTTGAACGGCCGGTTTCGCGGTCGGGTGGACCGTGACTTCGCCCGCAACGGCGCTGGGCGCCCGCGTGATGGACGCCTCTCCCCAGATGACGTCCACCTTGTTCTTCTTGAGCAGAAAGCCGACGCCCGTGTTGAGCTGCGCCGAGATCGACCGCGAGCGTTGAATGACGGCGGCCGGATCGTAGCTGAGGCCGTCCGCCTTCAGGCCGAATTCCTTGGCGCGGGAGGCGAGATGGAAAACTTCCGCTGTGCGAAGCAACGCCTTGGTCGGAATACAGCCCCAGTTGAGGCAGATGCCGCCAAGGTGCTCCCGCTCGACGACCGCGCACTTGAGCCCGAGCTGCGCGCCGCGTATCGCCGTCACGTAGCCGCCTGGTCCGGCGCCAATGACGATTACATCGTAGACTGCGTTGTCCATCGTGTCCTTCTTGGTGGAAAATTACGAGCCTCGCGGATGGCCACCGCGAGGCTCCTCTCTGGAGAAATGGCGGGCCCCGGGAGGAGGCACCGCGGATGATCGACGGCGGAAGGGATCAGACGTGACCGCGCTGCATTTCTCCAGCGAGATACTCGGCCTGACGGATGGCCAACGCGACAATCGTCAACGTCGGGTTCGGTGAGCCGCTGCTCGTGAACTGGCTTCCGTCAGAAACGAAGAGGTTCTTGATGTCGTGGGATTGACCCCACTTGTTCAGAACGCCATCGCGCGGCTTTTCGCTCATGCGATTGGTGCCCATGTTGTGGCTCGCCGGATAAGCCGGAAGGTTATAGATCTCCGTCGACCCGAGCGCGTTGTAGATCTTTTCCATCTGCTGATAGGAGTGGTTGCGCATGTTGGTGTCGTTCGGGTGGTCGGTCTTGTAAACGACAGGCGCAGGCAAGCCGTACTGATCCTTTTCGGTCGGATGCAGCTCGATGCGGTTCTGCTCCTGCGCGAGATCCTCGCCGCAGATCCACACGCCAGACATATATTTGTACTTCTCGAGTGCGCCCGACACTTTGCGTCCCCATCCTGTCGGTCCGGGAACGAGAAACGCAGAGAGGAACCCGATCCCCAGGGCTAGCTTCTCGATGGTGTAACCGGCGACGAAGCCCCGTTTCGTATCGTTGTGCGCCTCATCCCGGACGATGCCGGCGACCGCAGTGCCGCGGTTCATGTGAACTTCGCCGGGCATGACCGCATAGACGCCTGCCGTCATGTGCGTCATGTAATTCCGGCCAACCTGCCCCGATGAGTTGGCAAGCCCGTTCGGAAACATGTTCGAAGCCGAGTTCAGGAGAAGTCGCGGCGACTCGATCGAGTTGCCCGCCACGCAAACGACCCTGGCTTTCTGTCTCTGCGTTTTGCCATCTGCATCCGCGTACACGACGCCGGTGACCTTGCCGGCCTTGTCGTGCTCGATCATCAGCACCATGCAGTTGGTGCGGACTTCGCAATTGCCGGTCGCCTCAGCCTTGGGCAATTCGGTGTAGAGCGTCGACCACTTCGCACCGAGCTTGCAGCCCTGCATGCAAAACCCGATCTGCTGGCAGGCAGGGCGGTCGTCTCGATCGACCGAGTTGATCGACATCGGCCCAGCGGTGATTTTCGAGTAGCCGATTCGGCGTGCGCCTTCGGCCAGCACCTTGAAGTCTGCGCTCCAGGGAAGGTGAGGCATCCCGGTCACCTCGCCCGTGGTGCCCATCTTCAGCTCCGCCTTGTCGTAGTAAGGTGTGAGCTCGGCCAGCGTAATCGGCCAGTCGATGACGTTGGCCCCGACGACCTCTCCGTTGGTCGTCTTCATCTTGAACTCGTGCTCCTGGAAGCGGATCGAGACGCCCGCCCAGTGCACCGTCGAGCCGCCAAGGCCTTTCACGATCCAGGCGGGGAGGTTCGGATGGTTGCGCGCGCCGTGCCAGCCGCCGGCGGAGAACCGTTTATCGAGCCACGAGATCTTGGAGAACATCGCCCATTCGTCGTTCTCTATGTCGTCCAGGCTGAGCTTGTTGCCTGCTTCAAGAACGACACATTTCACACCCTTCTGGGCAAGCTCGTTGGCCATGGTGCCGCCGCCCGCGCCGGAGCCGACGATGACGACGAGGCTGTCGTCGTTGAGATCGAATTTCGCAGTCATGAGATTTCCCCCGAGGAGATTGAGCCGGCTTTAGAACCAGTCGATTTTGTCGAAGCCCTTGTCGATGAAGCCGCCGGTCTCCCAGGACGACCCGTCGTATCCGAACTTCGGCCACAGGGCCTTGTTATTGTAGAGCCCCATCAGCAGGCCGCCCTTGATCTTCTGGAAGAAGTCGGTGAGCTCGATGGTTCGGAGAACGCCTTCTCTCTCCTCCGGTTTGGAAATCGTGATGTAGTTGGTCTTGTAAATGTGCTGAGCGTTCTGCTCGAGCTGCGCGAGACCCTTGCTCAGAAGATCCGCAACCTCGGGCGTGTTTTCCGCTTCGACGAAGATGGCGTCGAGCACCGCCTGATAAGGTGCATCGTCGAGAAAGCCCTCGTGGGGGTAGATGTCGCGCGCAACGCGGAGCAGGGTTGTTTTCTGGTCCGCATTCAGCGGGGCCGCGAAAGCGCCCGGCGGAAGCACCGGAAGGGCCAGTGCCGCGGTAACGAGCATCATAGATTGGAGCAGGCGACGGCGCGTGACTTCAGTCTTCGCGGCCGCAGACGCTCCGACCTGCATTGGTGGATTGTACATAGTTTCCTCCCGATGCCGTCGGTTTTTGGCCTCTGACCCGAGGCTCTTGTGACGGCTGACGGAAGTTCCGCAAATTGCGTGCCAACGGAAGAGAATTTGAAACCGCGGGAGATGCCGGTTTCCGGTGCACCGTCGTCTCATCGGTGCGCGACATCCGCGTTGACGATGCGGCACCTGTCGCATCCGGCCGGACACCGGAAAAGGCTGAGGTTTGGGAGATTAGTTCCGGCCGCGGCTGGGAATTGGACCCAGCTCGGACGCACGAAAATTGGCTTCAGTGGGAAGCAGGCTGCTTGGACAAATAGTCCAGATAGGCGACAAGCTCCCAGATCTGCTCTGGGGTGAAGGTTTCGCCCCAGGGCGGCATTACATCGGCACCGGTACGCCCTTCGGTGATGGTCTTGTGTGCGTCGGCCGGAGAGAAATGGGTGTTGCCCTTGAAGCTCGGCGTCTTGCCGCCTTCGCCCTCGGAGCCGTGGCAGTACGCAGCGCAGTTCGCCCCGAAACGCTTCTTGCCGGTTTCGATTCTTGCCGGATCGGAAAGGTCGAACGGAGCCGTGATCGCGCCGGCATCATCTGCAAACGCCGAATGATTCAGAAACACCGAGGCCATCATGCAGATCAGTGCGAAGCGCAGGCTTTGACGGTTCATCTATCCGTGATCTCCAGACGAAGAAATGGAAACGGCCGCCAAGGCTAAATGTCTCGGCGGCCGTCATATGCTAGCAGGTCTTAGTCCACCGTGAACACGAGCAGTGCTGCGCCGCCCGGAAGATCTTTGATCTTCGGGAATGCGCCGCTGAGGAAGCCCGGTGCGTGAGAGCCGAGGCCGGTCGGAATGGCGATGTACTGCTTGCCATTGACCGCGTAGCTCACCGGTCCGCCGCGTGCGCCCGAGCCGGCATTGAACTTCCAGAGCTCCTTGCCGTTATCAGCGTCGTAAGCATAGAGAGTGCCGTACATGTCGCCGGTGAAGACCAAGCCACCTGCGGTCGAGAGAACCGAGCTGAGCGGCGGCATGTCGAAGCGAACCTTCCAGGATTCCTTACCGGTCAGCGGATCGAACGCGGCGAGCCAGCCGTCGGCCTTTTTACCCGGCGGGTCCGTCAGCTTGATGTCTGCAAGCCCGAGCGAAAGCGATCCCACGCCGGCAGGCTTTTCCTGCTTGGCGCTGGTCACGTGATTGCAAACTTCCATGCCGTGCGAGTACCAGAGTTTCGTACCCGGGTTATACGAGCCGTGGTTCCAGCTGCGCGCGCCGAGCAAGTTCGGGCAGTGCAGTTTGGTCTTGTCGGTCTCGGGGAAGTTGGGCTCGATCGGAATGCCGGTCTTCGGGTCGACACCCTTCGCCCAGTTCATATTCTCGGTGTATTGCCACACGTTCTTGATGTCGCCGTTGTCCTTGTTCATCACGTAGACAAAGCCGTTTTTATTGAGATGAACGAGGGATTGTGCGCCCTTTCCATCGGGAACCAGCAGGGCCTCATAGGCTGCGTCGAAGTCCCAGGTGTCGTTGGGAACTTCCTGTCGGTGCCACTTGATCTTGCCCGTCTTAGGTTCGAGCGCCAGCACGGTTGCGGTGTAGAGATTGTCTCCTTCACGGCCCTCGCGATTGAAGTCGGGAGCGGCGTTGCTCGTACCGATGTAAATGGTATCGGTCGAGGGATCGTAGGTTCCGGGCAGCCAGGCAGAGCCGCCGCCCACGTGGCGGCTTTCGCCCGGCCAGCTCTTGGGGTCATCCTTCGGGATCTCGAAGGTCCAAGCCCGCTCTCCGGTATCGGCGTTGACCGCAAAGATCTTGCCGATGATCGGCTGATCGCCGCCGGTCGTACCTCCGAACAGGATGTCACCGGCAAGCTGTGGCGGCGACGAGAACAGGGCGCCGTAATCCTTCTTCATGTCGGTCAGCTGAGTAGACCACAGCTCTTTACCGGTCTTCTGGTCCAGAGCAATGAAGCGGCCGTCCAGAGAGCCGATGAAGACCTTACCCCTGCCAACAGTCACGCCACGGCTGGCCGACTGATAAAAGACCTGCTTGACGATCGGATCGAGCTTCGCCGTATAGCGCCAGATGACGGCTCCGGTTGCCGCATCCAAGGCGAATACGTTGTTGTCGGCAGCAATCGTGTACATCACGCCGTCGATGACGATCGGCGTCGCCTGAAGACCATGCGTGATCACCCCGGGCTGATGGATCCACGAGATGTGCAGCTTCTTGACGTTGTCCTTGTTGATCTGGTCCAGCGGGCTGAACCGCCAGGCATTCGGACTGCGGTGATACTGGGGCCAGTTGTTCGGATCGTCGAACCCGGGCCCTTTGCCTTCAGCGCTTGCGGCTCCAGCACTTAGCAAGACAAGAGCTGCCCCGCCCACGATGCTTGACCAGGAGCGCTTCGGCTCCATTCTTTTGAGCATGTTTCTCTCCCCGTCGCCCGACATTGGGCAAACACTTCGCCATGACTTGACGGCATCGAACGATGCAGGCTCCGTGCCAAGGCGCGGGAGTTTGTCCTATCTCATATTTCTTCTTTTCCCACACAGTATTTCCAATACTACACGGGAAGAAAGATGCGTCATGTGACGCGCTACTATTGTCGCAAGTTCAAGCGAAATCAGCGCACGATACGTGCGCGCCCACGACGGGGGTTACAAAAGCGCGCGTCCCGCAATGAAGGTCATCTGCGGGCGGATGAAAATAATGAGAAAGACGAAGTTTCTGAAAATGTCGATAGCCGGAAGAACGTGCGAACAGTCATGTCTGGCTCTTCGCAATTTCCTGATGGGCGCGTCGAGAGAAAGAAATTCAATTTCCATTCAAAACGCTACTCAAGTTCATTTAATTCGGCCCCACTAGGCGCCGCCGAAAAAGCCGCACAGCTAGGGCGGCGAGCCGACGCCGGAAAGCGTCGCGCGACAATTGTCGCACGGGCATTTCGCTTGTTCGAACAGGGCGGGAACGGCGTGCTCGCCGATGTACGGATGCGCCGTCGGGTACAGCGTTCAGTGTTGCGAGATAGCCACGGTTTTTGGGGTGGCGCGGAAGCGCGCGCGACAGCGCGCCGCGTTTCAAAACATTGTTTTAATTGAATTTTCCGTTGCGTCCGGGTGTTGATCTGCTACGGGAAATATTCCCAGAGCAGTCGCTGGGTCGTGGGGTGTGCTCGATTGGCACAGCCCTTGCTCACTATATCAGCGACCGGATGAATTCGGGTGCCGGATGCCTGGAATTGGCCAACCAAGCCAATGCCCAAGGACAAAAGCGTAAAAGGTCTTCGAAGCGGGAGCGTCAAAGCGTGAGACGGGGGTTTTTTCAACCTTTGGCGTCCGATCGAAAAGACAACAATAAGCAAACTAGAAGACTACGACGGGAAAGGGCCTAACACGATGAACGGGGGAGTGAAAAACCGGTTTTTGTGCGCTTTGATTGCATCAGCCGGATTGAGCTTTGGAATCGACACCGCCAAATCGGCGGATCTCGGCGGAGATTGCTGCGCCGACCTCGAGGAACGCGTTGCCGAGCTTGAGGCGACGACGGCGCGTAAGGGAAACCGCAAGGTCTCGTTGACGATCTCTGGTTGGGTGACCCACCAGGTCATGGGATGGGATGACGGCATCGAATCGGATGCGTACGTCGGCACCAGCTTGAACGATCTTGGCGACCGTTTGCATTTCGACGGCAGCGCGAAGATCGACGCGGAATGGTCTGCGGGTTACAGCGTGCGTCTCGACATTACCGGAGCGAACGGCTTCGTTCAGGATGCCAACAACGCCAACGGAGGAAGCGGCCCGCCAGGCAGCCTCAACTCTTATTGGTGGCTGAAGAGTGAGCGTCTCGGCCGGGTCTCGGTAGGTCGCCAAAGCCAGGCATCTGACGACACCTGGGTCGATCTTTCCGGCGCCGGCAGCATCTTCGCTGCCAACCTCGTGATCTTCGACGGTCAGAATTTCCAGCTCATCCCGGATGGCACCGGCACGCGGGCGAAGGCTCGCTGGGGTGACATCGCCACCTGCTACACGGTTGGCGTCGGCATCTTCGCGGACTGCGGCGGCGATCGCACCAACAGCGTGCGTTACGATACGCCGACCTGGAACGGGTTCGTGCTCTCGACCTCATGGGGCGAGGACGATTTCTGGGACGTCGCGCTTCGTCACTCCGGCCAGTTCGGTTCTTTCAAGACCGCAACGGGTATCTCTTATCAGGACAACACGTCCAAGCGCATCAACACGACCACGGACTCTGAGCTGTTTCAGATCAACTTCGCGGTCCTGCATGAGCCCACCGGTCTGTTCGGTAGCGTCCACTGGGGACACGAAACCCCCGAGGGCGCCAAGGAAACCAACCAGCTTTATCTGAAGGCTGGTGTCCGCGCTGGGCTGAACAGCCTCGGCAAGACCGTGTTCTACGGTGAGTACGGCCAGGACGACGATATGTTCAGCGGCCTCACCGGCGGCGCGGTGTTCAGCGGCGTCACCGATATCTGCGATGGCTTCGCAGGCACCGGCGGCAACATCGATACGGCTTGCGGTACCGCCACTTCCGTTGATCCGACGGGCTCGACGTTCCGCCGGTTCGGCTTCGGCGTCGTGCAGGAAATCGATGCCGCTTCGATGGCGATCTGGCTCAAGTACAAGAACTACAGCGCTGATCTCGACTTCACGGCCGACGGCGTCAAGGGCAAGGAGGACTTCGAAGACCTCCACATCTACGCCCTCGGTGCAGCGGTGTTCTTCTAAGGTTTGGGGGAGCGTGAGGGAGCGCTCGGCTGCTTGATGAACCTCTTCCAGAGGCAGCCAGACGTTCCCTCACATTTTTCTCAGGCACGTTTCTACCCAAGGTGCAACGACCGGAGGGCAGCGCTTTCCCAATCGCGCTGCCCTCCACTTTTCCTGGAATGCGGTGCCGCGCCGTCGGGCAGATTTGCTCGTCGTCTCGGCCCCGAAAGCACGCGATCGAGAGCGTGAGCTTCAGACATCGACATGAGCCCCGACACCGAATGTCTCCGTCTGGGCTGCGGTCCGCAATGCGCTCGCCGCAGCCGTTGATCTCACTGCCCACAAAGGAAGACTGAATGACATACCTTGAGCAAAATCGCGAAATTCTCACGGCTGCGCGAAACCTGACCCCGCAGCAAAAGCGCATCCTGTTCCTTCTCTCCCTCGGGTATCAGAACAAGGTGATCGGTGCCGCCCTCGGGCTGACCGAAAGCTCGATCAAGTCTCACATGACCCAGATCCTCAGCGCGCTGTCCTGCACCAATCGGACGCAAGCCGCGCTCGTCGCCTTGTGCCTTCAGAACCAGCTGAAGATCGACGACATCGTCGGGCGCCGCCGCGTGCCCGCGGACAAGTGCATCCCGACGGATCACCAAATCGACATCGATTTTCTCGGCGGCAATACCCTGCTCGCACAGCTGGGCTATCGCCTGGGAAGCGGCGCTTCGACCTTCTGAAGTTGTTCCGAGGTCACGGGGCCGCGGCTTGGCTCGCGGCCCGTCCCGCCCAAAAATTTACAAGCAACAATTTACATCGAAGGGCGCGATACTATTTCGCGAGTAGCGACGAGATCGCCGCGACCGCGTCATCGGTTTTGCCCGCAAGCTCAAGGCCGATGAACTGATCGATCGCCCGCTCGTGGGCAGCCAGGAAATCGAGCGCCTCCTTGTCCGCCGGGCGCGCGCCGTCAGCGAGGCGATCGTAAAGGGCGACGTAGTCGGGAATCCATTTCGCCCAGTCCTCCAGGATTTCGCGGTACGTCTTGCCGGCGTACTGTCTTGCGAACGCCTCGCCCTCGGCCACATTGGTATCGCTGAGCACAATTCCATAGCGCGCGATCAAGGCGTCGAGTTCCCCGGTGGTTCGCGCCTCGAGTGCGGCCAGCAGATCGAGCTTCTGCCGATGCTCCTCTCCCGCGATCTCCGCCAGGGCTTTGAATATCACCTCGCCTTGGATTTCTCCATCGGCGGCTTTTCTGATTTCGGAGATATATTCGTCGTCCGTGATCGCCATCGCGCACCCTTTAATAGTCTTCGGGATCATCCATAGACGGTTTGCTTCAGCAACACAGCCCCGGTCGCTCACCGGCGTAGCAATGAGTGCGCGAACCGAGCCTGTCCAAGGCCCGCCTATGCCGATTCCGCGTCCAGTTACCCCTTGGCCCTCTCACCCGGCGCGGCTACGCTTTGGCCAAAACTGAAACGCGTTCGAGGCTCCATGGCATCCGGCGACCCAACATCCGATGAAAACGCGGCCTATATCTCCGCAACGGCCGAAACGCTCGGCTTGACCATCAAGCCCGAGTGGATGGAAAACGTGGCCCGCTTTTTTGCCGTCGCAAAGGACATGGCCGCGTTCGTCGCCGCGAGCGGCGCCTTGACGGACTCCGAGCAGGCGCCGGTGTTCGAGCCCAGAGACACCGAATGACGACAAAGCCGACAACCGCCCGCGAGATCGCCGCTGCTGTCACGCGCGGAGACATTTCGGCCGTCGAGGTCACGCGCCGGGCCTTGGATCTCATTGCGGAGAAGGATGCCCATATTGGCGCTTTCACCGAGGTCACCGCCAAGCGGGCGCTGGCGGAAGCCGAAGCTGTCGACAAGCGTCGCCGCAATGGCGAGCCCCTCGGCCCCTTGGCGGGCGTGCCATACGGTGTGAAGAACCTCTACGACGTCGCGGGAATTCCTACTCTCGCCGGATCGAAGATCAATCGCGCCCATCCGTCCACCGCAGCCGATGCCGAGCTGGTCCAACGTATGACGGCCGCCGGCGCCATCCTGCTCGGCGCGCTCAACATGGGCGAATATGCCTATGACTTTACCGGTGAGAACGCCCACTACGGTCCTGCCCGCAATCCGCTCGACCCCACCCGCATGTCGGGCGGATCGTCCGGCGGATCGGCCGCTGCGGTCGCGGCCGGCTTCGTGCCCGTCTCGCTCGGCTCCGACACCAACGGCTCCATTCGCGTTCCGGCGGCTTTCTGCGGTCTCTATGGACTGAAGCCCACCTACGGCCGTTTGCCTCGAACGGGGACGTTCCCGTTCTGCGAAAGCCTCGATCACCTCGGGCCGTTCGCACGCGCCGCGGGGGATCTCGCTCTCTGCTACGATGCCGTTCAGGGAACCGACGACCGCGATCCGGTATGCGCGAAGCGCCCCATTGCGCTCACCGTTCCGGAACTTGCGAAGGGCGCGGACGGCCTAAGGATCGCGATTGCCGGCGACTATTTTCGCAAGGATGCGGAGCCGGATGCGCTCGCGGCTGTCGATCGCGCGGCCGAGGCGTTGGGGGCTTCTCGCGTGATCGATATTCCTGATGGCGCGCGGGCGCGTGCATCGGCTTTCCTCATCACCAATGCCGAGAGCAGCGCTTTTCATTTGGATCGCTTGCGCCGTCAGGCGGAGGATTTCGATCCCGAAACGCGCGATCGCTTTCTGGCAGGCGCGCTACTGCCGGCGAGTTGGTACATCGCCGCCCAGCGGTTCCGCCGTCAGTTCGAGGAGGCGATGCGCAAGATTTTCGAGGAGTGTGATGTCCTGCTCGCTCCCTCGACGCCCATGAGCGCGCCTCTGCTCGGACAGAAAACGATGATGCTCGCCGGTCGGGAAGTGCCGTTGCGCGCCAATATCGGCATTTTTACCCAGCCGATTTCGTTCATCGGGCTTCCGGTTGCCGCAGTTCCCGTACGCGACGCTGGGCGGATGCCCTATGGCGTGCAGGTCATCTCCAAGCCATGGCGGGAGGATCTCTGTCTGCGCGTCGCGTCGGTCCTGGAAGCGGCGCGCCTCTCCCCCGCCGGATGAGAGACGAGAGGCCATAAGGATAAAGGACGACTGTCGTAGTTGCGTGGTGCACTGCACACCCCCGCGCCGCAGTGAGCACCACGCGGCGACGCTGCTCTGCAGCAAGCGCCACCTTATCGAAGGTCATCTTTATTACCGACAGATCATCTCACGTCGGATAAGGTTACCGCATCGGCAGGAGAGTAGATCAAGGCGTTGCCGACTGAGAGACACCCACAATTGGGCTCCCGCCTGTCGTGACCGACGGAGGTTGCCACATGCTCCCCGATCCGCACTCCTATTTCACCGACGACGAGCTTTCCGAGCTCAAGACTGTATACGCGGCCGCATGCCGCGAGCTCGGCATTGACCTCAGCGCCAATCATGGACCGTTGAGAGAGCGTGTCGCGAGCTTGGTCATGGATTTCGCACGCGCCGGTGAGTGCGATAGCGACGTCATTCGCAAGCGCGTTATCGGCCAGTTGAATGCGCTCGGAAACGCATCTCACGGGCCGCCTCAGAGCATTTTTTGAAGCAAGTCTCTCAAACGCTCTCAAACAAAAATGAGTGCGCAAAAGCCAATGGGACACCGGCCGGAATGTGAATCCGGCCAGTGCCCCTAATAGTCTTCGCCACCCTGAGTGTTTCGGAGAAGGGTGCTCTTAAACGAAGCACGGCCAACCGAACGCCCAAGCGGCGCACCGGGCATAAAACGCGGAAACAGGCGTCAGGTTCCTTCGGGAATGCGAGTTTTCTCATTTGCCGCCTGTCGCTGGGCGGCAGCTTCCTGGTCGAGCCGACCGCTCACGGCAAGTCGCAGCATCCGCAAATCTCCCCGCAACGACCACAGCGGATGAGAGAACGTCGCTGGCGTGTTGCGTTCGAAAATGGCGTGTCCGGCCCAAGCTGCGCCGTACGAGGAAACGACCGCGCCGATCAGCCATTGCGGCTTCCATGTAACAAGAAAAAGCGTGGCGCAGCCGAGACCCGCTGCCGTTCCGCCCAAATGCATCAGTCGCGTTCTGCGATCAGAATGGGCGTTGATGTAGTCGGGCCAGAATTCTTCGAACGAGGTGGGCTCTTTCGCCTGTAAATGTGTCATGAGCGACCCTTCGAAAGCAGCCTATCGAGCACTTATGTCTCAATACGCGAGCGAAGGCGCGTGTTCCCCTATCGAAACAGGACTTCGTGTTCAGGAGAGATCGCCGCGGATCCGCGTCAGATCATTTCCTTGAGCAGCGTGCGGGCTGCGACTTCGGGCTTGGTTTCTTCCACGCCCGTGCATCTCCGAAGCGTAACGCCGCCGGGCGCCCAGTAGATGACGGACACAGTATCGCCCTCGACGCAGAAGGTCGCGTCGTGATGCTTGCCGTCTTTCGCGATGCTGAAAGAGTGAGACAGCGATGGTTCAGTTGCCATGTCGACGTTCCTTCGTCCCATGCGAATGAACGAACAGATTTTTCCTGTGAATAAATTATACGCTGAGTCGAGGGATGGCGAGCTACGTCTGAATACGTATCTGGCGCCGGGCCCTAAGCTATAAGGCCGGCGCGAAAAATTTGCTGCAATGCGATGGAGGCTGGAGGCCCGAAGCGGACTATCCGTCCGAGCGCATCGCCGACTTCGGACGAAGCTGCACCAGTTTGGCCTTGGCCTGAGGCCGGACGGTCTTGCCGCTCCAGAACAGCTTGTCCGTGAACGAAAGAATGTCCACCGCAAGCGTTAGAACAGGCGCGACAAGAAGATAGAGCACCTTCGTATCGGTCCGGCACTGCGGCCACTCTCGCCGCGCGATCCAGAGCGATCGCCCTATGTAAAAGGCGGCAAGCGCCATCAGGAGGGTCGAACCGGAGAGAAGCAACGACAGCCCGGTCGCGGTTTCTTCAGCTGCAATAAGCTCTTCTGTCACCATCAACACCAGATCACATCTAACCAAGGATGAAATTTAGAATGTCATGAATGTAACATCGAAGCTAACCAAGCGTTCCAGTTAATCAACCCCTTACGGGTTCTTTCTTAGGGCGTCGGAGCGCGTGCGCGAGGCAGTGATCCCTTCTTGTCGCGACGATCATTTTTTGCCGGGCGGAAGCTCGTCGCCCGAAGACGAATAGGCGGGCGGCAGGTAGATGCTGAGCGTCCGGAGCGGCGTTGCCCCGGTGTTGCGGATCTCATGCCTGTCGCCGCGCTGGATTAGAATGAGCGTCGCGGGTTCGATCGGGTAAGCGTGGCCATTGATGACCGCCTCGCCGTGACCGCTCTCGATATATAGCCATTGATCGGCAGCCCGATGGCGATTGTCCGGACCGCCTTCGCATCCGCCTGGCGCAATCACCATGGAAGCGGCTTGCGAATGCGTGTCTCCGATGAGGACGCGAAATCCGCGTCCGTATGCGACCGATGTGCGTTTCATGGAAAATCCGCGGCTCTGTTCGCATGTAACGCGCGAAAGCCAGGAGCGTTCTCGGCCTGCGTTTACCCTCTCCGCTGCCAGGGTCGAAACAGGCGGAGTGAAAACGATCGTTGGCACCGATGCTGCAGATTGCCGTTCATGAACAAGAGTTTTGGGTCATGAACAAGAGATCGCCGGTAAAACTGCTACTCCGTTGTCTCGGAATGGGACTGTTGGCTGCCAGTCCGGGTGCCGTTGCGGCTGCACCGGGTCAGGAGCCTGGAGCCGGAAACCGAATGCCGACAGGTGTCGAGCTGATTGCGTTCGAAGCGCCGGGCTGCATCTACTGTCCGATTTTCCGCCGCGATGTACTGCCGTCCTACGCCGCCTCGCGCGCCGGCAAGGCTGCCCCGTTGCGCTTTGTCGACTTGAATGACGAGGCGGCGGACAGCTTCCAGCTTTCGGCGCCGGTCACGATGGTGCCCACCCTCGTTCTCATCCGCGATGGTGTCGAGATCGGCCGCATCAGCGGATACTTCGGCCGCGACAACGTCCATCACATGTTGGATGCGATGCTTCCGCTCGAATAAGCTGAGCGCGATGACACTCCAACGCTAACGCTCCTGCGCGTTCTGGCCGTAGCTCTTGAAACGTTCGAGCGCCTCATGCATTTCCGTGTCCGTCAGCAGCTGCGGAGGGCCGAGCAACAGGAGCTTGTAGTATTGCTCGGCGAGCACCTCGACCTCATGCGCAAGCTCGAGCGCGCTTGCGAGCGTCTCGCCCATGGCAATCGCGCCGTGGTGCGCCATCAGGCAGGCTCTACGGTCCTGAAGGCCGCGCGCGACGTGCTCGGCAAGCTCCGCGCTGCCGAACAGGGCATACGGCACGACCGGAATATCGGCCCCGCCCGCCACTGCGACCATGTAGTGAAAAGGCGGGATTGATCGCCCCGCCGACGCCAGCACCACGGCATGAAGGGAATGCGTGTGCACGACCGCATTCATGTCGGGACGCGCCTGATAGGCCGCGAAATGGAATTGCCACTCAGACGACGGCTTCCTCTGTTTGCCTGGCACGCTTCCGTCGGCGGCAACGAACACGATGTCCTTGGGGCCGATGTCTTCGTAAGCAAGGCCCGTCGGCGTGATCAGCATGCCGTCTGCGAAACGGCACGAAACGTTTCCGGAGCGGCAAGGCGAAAGACCGCTGCGGCTCATGGCGAGCGCAATGTCGAGCACGTCCCTCCTGAGCCGGTTTTCATTGGAGGCGCTGGGCTTCCGTGCCTTCTTCTCACCGGCGCGCTTGTTCTTGTCGCTCTTGGTCATGCTGCGCTCTCTCTCCGCTCCGGATAAAGAGAAAGAAGCCCGTTGCGGTCCGCAGGCGCAACGCCCCGCTCGGTGATGAACCCGGTCACGAGGCGCGCGGGCGTCACGTCGAACGCGGGATTGGCGGCAGGAGAGCCGGGTGCGGCGATGTCGACCGTCACGACCGAACCATTATCGAGCCGACCCTGCATTTTCAGCACCTCGTCGGCGCTGCGTTCTTCGATCGGAATTTCGCGTCCCGATCCGAGCGTCCAGTCGATGGTGGAATAGGGGAGCGCCACATAGAACGGCACGTTGGTGTCGTGCGCGGCCAGCGCCTTGAGATAGGTTCCGATCTTGTTTGCGACATCGCCGTTCGCCGCAACGCGATCCGTGCCGACGATGCAGAGATCCACCTTGCCATGTTGCATCAGATGTCCGCCCGCGTTGTCGACGATGAGGGTGTGCGGAACGCCGTGGCTGCCGAGTTCGAACGCCGTCAGCGAAGCGCCCTGATTGCGTGGGCGTGTTTCGTCGACCCACACGTGCACCGGAATGCCGGCATCGTGTGCCTGATAGATCGGTGACGTCGCGGTTCCCCAGTCGACGCAGGCAAGCCACCCCGCGTTGCAGTGGGTCAGGATGTTGACGGGTTCGCCCTTTGCCTTTTTCTTCGCGGCCGCCTTGATCAGTTCCAAGCCGTGCACGCCGATGAGGCGGCACGTCTCCACGTCATCATCCGCGATCGCTTGCGCTTTCGCGAACGCCGCCGCAGCCCGCGTCCCGGCGGGGAGGTCCTGAACGGCACGACGCATCTCCTCGAGCGCCCAACGCAGATTCACGGCCGTGGGCCGCTGCTTAGCAAGCAGATCGATGGCACCGGCCAGTGCGGCATCGGAAGCGTCACGGCGAAGCGCGAGTGCGAGTCCGTGAGCGGCTGTCGCGCCGATCAGCGGAGCGCCGCGCACCTGCATCGTCAGGATGGCGTGTGCTGCTTCCTCCACGGAACGGATAGGCACCGTCTCGAACCGGTGCGGTAGCCGGGTCTGATCGATGACGACGAATGATGCCCCGTCGTCCTCGGGCCAGATCGTGCGAAAGGATTTGCCTTTGATCTTCATCGGATGCACCGCGGTCGGGTTTTGGGTCGTCGGCTGCTCAATCGAGCCCGCCCATCACCGGCGGACCTAAAGGAATATGGATCGTTTCGTCGAGCCCGCATCCCCCGCCCGAGAGCCCGCAAGAGAGCTGATACCATTCGGCGTAGGGTCTGGCGGAGCGATCGGCAATGGCGAGCCCGCTTCTGCCGCAGATCGGGCAGGCAGCTGGCGCCTCGGGATCATCTCGCCAGCGGCGGATGGTCCCGAGCGCAGTTGCCAGTGCCGTCGCCGAAAGTCCCACTCAATGTCCTTCGAATGCCACAAGGCAATGACACTCGATATCTTGGCTTTTCAAAAGCTTGCTGCCGCCGAGATCGGGAAGATCGATAATGAAGGTTGCCCCCACGATGCTGCCGCCCGAGCGCTTGATCAGCTTAACGGCTGCTTCCGCCGTACCCCCGGTTGCGATCAGGTCGTCGACGATCAGGATCCGCTGACCCGGCGCCAGTGCGTCCTCGTGGATTTCGATCACATCGACGCCGTACTCGAGCGAATACTCTTGGCCGATGGTTTTCCAAGGCAATTTGCCTTTTTTGCGGATCGGAATGAAGCCGCAGCCGAGGCGGTCTGCGATGGCGCCGCCCAGGATGAACCCGCGCGCCTCGATGCCGGCGACGGCATCGATCGGCTGCGTTCGGTAGGGCTCGGCCATCTGCGCGATGGCCGCCTTGAAGCCCTGTGCGTCGCCGAGGAGGGTTGTCACGTCGCGGAACATGATGCCGCGTTTGGGGTAGTCCGGAATGGTACGGATCAGGTCTTTTAGTGAGCTCAAGAACACCTCCCGGTCAAATTCGTGGCGCAACTTAGCAATAACCTTTTAGCGAGGATAGCAGCGCGCGCGCCGGCGTAGACGCTGCGGGAGACCATGATCGCTTCGGACCCTATCCGTCCGAAGCGTGAATCATCGGTCTCGTCTAAGGGGCGATACCACGCCTTTTGTGGAGTTATGGTGACGATATGACGGATGCGAATTTTCCGCTGACGGCGGACAGCGATTTTGACGATCTGCCCCGTACCTTGAGACGTGAGCGTGACGCCCGTGCTCGGGAGGCGAGGGAGCGCGAGCAACGGGAGAAGCGGGAGCGAGATGGCCGCTCCGGCATGGACGCCTCTCTCGGAGACCCGCCGTCCTATCTTGCGCGCGGCCGACCCGCGCCGACGGTCTATGGCGATGAACCGGTTCCGGCGTCCGTCCAGCGCTTCGATGTTCCGTTTCTGCGCCTTGTGGCGTTTTTCTTGAAGGCCGTGTTGGCGTCCATTCCCGCGCTGATCCTGCTCGGCACCATTCTCTATTTCGCCGGCAAAGGGCTCGAAGCGTATTTCCCGGAACTCGTGCGCATGAAGATCATGATTACGTTCCCGGGCGGTTGAGCGCACAGGTCTTTCCACTCAGCAGTTTCTTCGTCCCAATAAAAATCCGCCGGCAAGCATCGCTCACCGACGGATTTTTTATTGCTCGAATGAGCGGTCGTCGCGCTTAGAGCGAGTTCGACCAGTCGTCGAGTTCCTTCTTCACCTGGTCCTTGCCGTATCCATAGCGCTCCTGGATCTTGCCTTCGAGCTGCTCGCGGCGGCCGTTGATGGTGGTCAGGTCATCGTCGGTGAGTTTGCCCCACTTCTCCTTTACCTTGCCGGAGAACTGCTTCCAGTTACCTTCGATGCGATCCCAGTTCATCGTAAAACTCCTATGCTTTGTTGAGAGTGTCGTGAGTAGCGCTAGCCACAACTCTCCCGTCGTGCCGACACATAGGCCAGCACGCGCGTTCACGTCGTAGCTAAAGATGGATGTCGATTAAAAACGGACACCGCCTCGCGGCAATGCTCGCGCGTCGTCAGCTAGGCTCGACGTATGAGGCCAAGTACGAGCGAGATGACGAGGAAAACAATCGCCACCCAGAAAAGGAGTCGAGCTCCTTCCATTGCCGTACCGGCTACGCCACCGAAGCCCAGAAACGCCGCAACAAGTGCAACCACGAGGAAAACAACGGCCCAGTGCAATAAATTGCCCATTATTCTCTCCGAGCGTTTCGAAGTTCGTTACCTCGTCATAACGTCCGTTCGGAAAATAGGTTCCAGCAGCCGTTGTACCGCGGATGAGCGGCGTTCACCGGGATGTTGCCGCGCTGATATCGTTCAGCCGGCCGGGCCGATCGGGAAGTGCCGCGTCCAGGCGGCCCCGTTCGTGTCATGCGCGGTGATGGACATCTCCGCCGCGCCGTTCGTCACGTAGTCGAACTCCACCATCGGGTTCTGTGCGAGCGTGATCGAGCCCGTCATTTCGAACACCAACTCGTCCCCCTGCCGCGCTTCGATACGGTCCACCATCAGCAGCGGGATGTAGAGCAGGCTCACCGGATCCAGCACCATGCCGGTGTGGTTCGGATGGTTGAGGCTATAGCGCGCCCGCGCGATCTGATGCGATCCGCTGGGTTTATTGCCGACGGCGGCAAAATCCATCTTGCCCATGTTGGCGGCAATTTCGGCCGGATCGCCGACCGGAGGCGCCGAGCACGACGCTTGCCCGCCTGCGAACTTCACCAGTTGCTCGACCATGTAGAGTTTGCCGTCGCTGGTCTCGACGATGACACGCACGTCGGACTGCTGATCGAGACGGATATGGGTAACGATGTGCGCATGGGTACGCGCCTCGCCCAGCCGGAACACGGCGGCCACCGGCGAGGGATTTTCATCCACCACGAACGAAACCGATTTGATGCTGCGGCCTTGGCCGGAGACGTCGTGCGCGAGCGTGATGTCGGCCTCGATCGGCACGCTGCGTACGTCGTCCGGTCGATAAGGCGCCGTGAGCTTCACCACGCCGCGCCCGTCCTGGATCGCGCGGCCGGCGAAAGCTTCGGCATGGATGCCGGGCCAGCTGTCGCTCGCGAACGCAGTGCCAGGCGAGAAGGCGGCAACTGAGGCCAGCGTCGCGATCGAGAAAGCGAAGAACGAATTTTTTGGACGGCGGACCATGGGGGGACGTTTCCCTTCTTTGAGACCCGGCGCTGCTGGGAGCGAAACGCGACGCGTGCAGATAGTCGGGAATGTCTTCCCTCCGTTATGGGAAGTCAATCTGCCAACCATCTTGCGCCGCAAAGGGAAGGTTTCCGGCAATTAGGAAGCAAACGGGTAGGCTTTCCGCCGACCCGTTTGCATTGTTCTTGTCCTGCTCGCGGTCCGTTGCCTCTTTACGGACCCGCCGCCGGCCGGAAGCCAGCCTTGACCGCCTCGCTCTCGCTGCAGAACCAGCGCTCGCCTTTCTCAGGCTCCACCTTCACCTTTGCGTACCAGGGGCTCCACGGCATGTGAAAGATGTGGCCGTTCCCGGTGATGTTGCCCTTGATCGCGCAGCCTTCGGGTGCCGCTGTTTCCGCAACGTCCCAGCGATGCTCGCGGAATGTCCACGGCGGCTCGGCTTCGCCTTTCCAGATGCCGATCTTCGCGCGGCGAGCTTCAGCTTCAACGGCTTGATATTTCGTGGAGTATTTCACGAAAGCCCAGGCATGGCCGGTGCGTACCATCTCCGCGTTGATGTCTCGCCCGTCGGCCGAGCACCAGCCGAGCACGCGCCCGTACTTGTCGCGCCCGGCGGATTCACAATCGACACGCCGCCCACCGACCATCCACCGCAGTTGCGCCGTTGCGGCGCGACCGCATTTCCAGCTTCCGAACCAGCCGCCGCCGCAGGTTTGATCCGCCTCTGGGGCATCTATGCCTTCGAGGCGAATTCGCTCTCCGGCGATCTCGAGCGTATCGCCGTCGATGACGGTCGCCGAGCCGCTGAGGATATCCCCGCCTGGGGCTCGCGCAGAGCCGGAGGAGGGAACCAGAAGATAAACCGCTGTGGCCAGCGCAAACGCCACCGGAAGCAGCGGACGGACGACACGAACATGCTCACTCATAGGTTGAGGGATGACAGAGTCGCGTGTCGAAATGCAGACCCAATAACGGCGTGATGATGCCGCTTAAGTTAATAATATGGCATGATAAATTATGGTAAATACAACGTTAACGAGGGGTGAGGTTGACCCTCTTAGGTTGAATCCGGAGGTGAGTGTGAACGCGAATAGCGCATGCGGCATCGTCCAGACCCGCGTCGCCCTCAAAGCGTGGATAAATGTACAGCCGGGCGCGCACGTTGGGCTGCGCCCTGACACAATTACCGATTAGGAGCTTTAGCTTGTGTATTCGTGGGATCTTGTGTCTGCGGGATGATGTCTGCGTCCCCGATAGATGTGGCCGATCCTGAGATCCGAGCCCAATAGAACCAGACCCCATTGACCAGACCTATGAGGTCAGGAGACCGATGACGAACAGAACCCCGCCGCAGGGGAGGCCGCCCCGGCTGGAAACCTATCGCCCATCCGAGGAGCGGACCGGTTCGCCGCAGAGGCCGGCACCGGATGATTACCGCGCCGCTGGCCACAGACCGGACCAGAGACCTGAGCCGCATCTTGGATATCCGCCGCCCCAGCGGCCGTTGCCCCAAGGCCAACCCGCCCAAGGCGCGCCAGGGAGAGCGCCGGGGCCTCATCAGTACGGACCGCCGCTCGCGGCCGGTCCGCGCGGACCGATGCCATACCCGCAGCATCCCGAAACCCGCTATGCCGCACCATCGAGCGGGCGTTCCGGGTTGGGATCGGTCGTGTTCTACGGCATGCTTGGCGTCATCGCGATGGCGGCCGGCGCAGTGGCGTTCGCGTTGACGGCGCTGCCTGCGAATTTCGTGCGCGACCGCGTGATCGCCGCCGTCAAGGAGAAGACTGGCCGCGATCTCGTGATCTCCGGTCCCTCGTCCTTCACGATCTATCCGGGCGTCGGCATTTCTCTGGCAGACGTTTCGCTGTCGGGCGCGCCGGGTTTCGAAGGCACGAAACCTCTCGTCACCATGCAATCGCTCGACGTTAGCGTGGCGCTGCTGCCGCTGTTGCAGCGTGAGGTGCGGGTTAAAACCATGCACCTGCGCGAACCCGTCTTCAATCTCGAGGTGGATGGCAGTGGCCGCCGCTCGTGGGACTTCGCCGAAGTAGACGAGCGCCGCGACCGCATCCGGCTCGCCCAGGCCGACGGTCCAGCCTCCGATGCGCCCTCCATCGATACGTCTGGCCGAAGCAGCCAGCGTTTGCGCGTCGGCGATCTGAAGCTCGAAGACGTTCGCATCGATAACGGCACCTTGAACTATGCCGATGCGCGCACCGGCAGCCGCTCGACGTTCTCGGCCATCAATGTCGAGCTTGGCCTGGCCGCGTTGACCGAGCCGCTGCTCGCCAAGGGCAATCTGGCCTGGAAGGGCAAGACGGTGAACTTCGACAGCACCCTGACCTCGGTTTCCGAGGTCATGGATCATCGCCCCGCCAAGTTGAAAATGACGCTTGGCACCGATGCGCTCGATGCCACTTTCGATGGCTCGGCGAGCTTCGACAAGGATCTCACCGCCGAAGGCATTCTATCGGCGAAGTCGCCGTCCGCGCGTGAGCTGGCGGGCTGGCTTGGAACCGAGATCGCGCCCTCCGACGGCTTCGGCGCGCTGACCGCCAAGGGGTTGTTCCGCGGCAAGCCGGATCAATACATGTTTTCGACCGCCGAGATCGTCCTCGACCAGACGACGGCGCGCGGAGAAATCAGCCTCGATACCCGGGGCGCCCGACCCTATGTGAAGGCCAACCTCCGGCTCACCGAGCTCGATCTCAACACCTATCGATCGCGGGGTGGCGCGAGCCCGCCCACGTCGACGTCGGGCGCACCGAAAGCGCAACCGGGCGGCGCACAGTCGATCGAGGATCTCTTGGGTCGCGGCGAGGAAACCGCGCCGGCTGGTCCGCGCGTGAAGGGATACACCAAGCGCGACGGCTGGGACGAAGATCCACTCGATATCGACGGCCTCGGCCGCATCGACGCCAACGCCAAGCTCTCGGTCGGCCGCCTCACGGTGCGCACGATTCGGCTCGATCAATCCGATCTGACGATCGCGCTCAAGAACCGCGTGATGAAGACCACGCTGGACGAGGTACGCCTCTACGAAGGCAAGGGCCACGGCACCATCACGCTCGACGGCACTGCCGGCACATCGGCGAGCCTGACCGCGAACATCGCGCTCGACGGCATCTCCGCCCAGCCGTTCCTGAAAGATGCCGCAGAATTAGATCGCCTGACCGGCAAGGGCCGGCTGGCGCTCGCGCTGGCCGGGCAGGGAGCGACCGAACGCCAACTCGTCGAAACGTTGAACGGCAAGTTCGAGTTTGCTTTCGCCGACGGCGCCATCATCGGCATCAACGTCGCCGAGATGATGCGCGGTCTCGGCAAAGGAAGGTTCGGCGGTCTCGGCACGGCTCCGTCCGACAAGACCGACTTCAGCGAGATGACCTCGACTTGGACCGTGAACCAGGGCGTCGCCGAGAACCAGGATCTCAAGCTTCTGAGCCCGCTGATGCGCCTCTCAGGTGCCGGCCGCGTCACGCTTCCTACGCGCGAAGTCGACTATATGCTGCGTCCGAAGCTGGTCGCGAGCCTGTCCGGGCAGGGCGGCGCGCAGGATGTCAACGGCATCGAGGTTCCCGTTCGCGTGCATGGACCTTGGGAAAACCCGAAGTACACGCCCGATCTCGCCGGCATCCTCAAAGACCCCAAGGCGATCGACACCATCAAGCAGGTCGGCAAGCAGCTCGAAGGCAAGAACACCGACGAGATCGTGAACGACTTGCTGGGTGGTGGAGAGAAGGCTGAGAAGAAGAAGGCGAAGGCCAAGAAGCTGCTCGACAAGTTCCTGAACTCCGAGGAGTGAGCGCAGGGCTTCACGCTTTTATTGGGTTGGCGGGCCTGGACACCGGCCTTCACCATTTGTGACGCAGGATGTGGTGTGAGGGATCGGTCGATCGGATAACAATCGTCATCCCGACGGAGGTCGGGATCCAGCCACGTCTGAATGCCGCAAGTGTGTGGGTGGAGGTCGGACAAGCGACGTGTGACCGCCCTCGAAATCCACAACGAGACCTTCACGAATTGCTGCTCGGAGCAGCGATTGAATCGCTGCGACGACATCGCGCGAAAAATTGCGTCCCCGGGGTCATTTTTCTCTTGCGGAGGGGGGGGACTTACATCATATGAGCGTTCTCCGTTCGTCCACCTGCCCTTAAGGTCAAGGACTTCCATCCCCACACCCCCAAGGTAAGGAGCGTTCGGGTTGAATCTGTCTGCTGGTTGGGGAGGGTCATATGGCCTTTAATGACACCCTCTTCCAATTGGGGATGGACTTGACTCGTTCAAGCCCCGCCCAAAAGGAAGATCTTGCTGCGTCTGCGCAGGGTGCGCGCGCTGCTCTTGAGGACACGACCGAGGACCGCGGCGTCGGCAGTTATGCCGGCCAGCACCTGATCGTTGATCTGTTTGGTGCCCGCAAGCTCGATGACATCGAGCACGTGGAGCGGACTCTGAAAAAGTGTGTCGAAGCTGCAGGCGCGACGCTGCTGCACATGCACCTTCACCCCCTGAAGCCTACGGGTGGGGTGACGGGAGTTGCGGTGCTGGCGGAGAGTCACATCTCCATCCACAGCTGGCCGGAATCCGGCTACGCCGCGCTCGATGTGTTCATGAGCGGGACGGCTGATCCTGCTCGAACGATCCCTGTTCTCCAGGAGGCGTTCGGCGGCGAGGTGCGTATCACAACGCATCATCGCGGAGCGATGTCGGCTCCGTGTCGCGGTGCGGCGCCAGGGGAGAGCGGCGATCAGATCCGCAAGGCCTCCAAGCCTGCTGCGTCCGCACGGCCCCGCGCCGTCAGGAAAGCGAAGGCAGCCTGAAAAACGGTTTTGCGCCACCTTTGGCAGGCTGATCCTGACAGGGGCGGCGCAACCAGGCTGTGCCGGACCATGATCGCTTCGGACCCGCGCTCCGATCGCCGTGCCTCCTATGAGGCGCGGCGTGAATCGGCAGCGCAAGACAAGTCCGAAGCGTGAATCATCGGTCCATC
>VFQP010001262.1_pt1 | contig 35273 bp, 33 predicted proteins | sample 3512351 | NCBI WGS metagenome assembly VFQP01 (sample SAMN10412372, study PRJNA504923) | tailings metagenome | isolation source: Relicate 1 Philex TSF1 revegetated site | place: Philippines: Tuba, Benguet | collected 2017-08-29
AGGCCCCAGATGATATCTGTAGAATCTATGCCGACTACTTCGCGGTCAGGGAAGCAGCTTTGGATGATCTGGAGGGCTTTGTCGTCTTTTTCGCAACGATAGGTTGGGACGATGACGGATTTATTGGCAATATAGAAATTGGCGTAGGAAGCGGGCAGGCGCTGATCATCGAAAACGACGGCATCTGGCATGGGCAGTTCAACGATATTCAGCTGTTTTGTATTGAGGAGACGCATTTCTTTCAGCTGTTTGAGGTTATGCTGAAGGAGATCGTAATTCTCGTCTTGCTTGTTTTCTTCGATAACGGTGAGAACAGTGTCTTCGTTCACGAAACGGATCGTGTCGTCGATATGACCATCAGTGTCATCACCAACGATCCCTTCATCCACCCAGAGGATCTGTTCAACACCGTAATAGTTGCGCAGGTATTCTTCGATCTGGCATTGGTTGAGATGCGGGTTGCGGTTGGGGTTTAGCAGACAGGCAGTTGAGGTGAGCAATGCGCCTTTACCATTGAACTCAACAGATCCACCTTCCATAACGATGCCGGGATTAAAGACTGGAAGATCATAGTGCTTGCCGATCAGAGTTGGGATAACATCGTCAAGATCATAGGGAGGATATTTCCCCCCCCAGGCATTATATCCCCAGTCAACGATCGCTTTTCCTGTACCGGCTTTTTCATTTACGAGGAATGCGGGACCATGGTCACGGCACCAGGCATCGTTCGTTGGATGAAAGAAGAACTCTACTTTGGAGAGATCCACACCACCTTTTTCAAGATGCTTAACAGCAAATTGTTTCATTGCTTCATCTGCCACATTGATCCGTACCAGTTCTCCGCGTGTGAGCTCTTTAATGAAAGCAGTATAGCCAGGATAAATAGCATCGATCTTGCCGGGCCAGCTTGCTTCTTTATGGGGCCAGCTTAGCCAGGTAGCCACATGCTTTTCAAATTCCGCAGGAAAATAATAGCCTAACTCACGTGGAGTGGACAGGTTGTTTGGATTGGCAAATAGTGAGGTCACAGTGCGAGTGTTTGAGTTGAATTAAAAGTCAAAATTAAAAAGTGAAAAGCGGCTGGCTGATACCGCCTTCCATGTCAGGTGATATTTTACTTTTTAATTTGAAACTAGTCTTCGTCGATATACCGCTTGGTGATCGGCGCATAAGAGTCAATCCTTCTGTCGCGCAGAAATGGCCAGTGTGTACGGTATTTGTCAGACACGCTCAGATCAAGCTCTTCCACATGGATCTCTTCCTGGTCATGCGATGCCTGGTAAACGATCGTCCCGAATGGGTTGGAGACGAATGAGCCGCCCCAGAACTTCATCGCTCCGTCTTGCTCGAAACCGACACGGTTCACACTTACCACATGCAGTCCATTTGCTACAGAATGACTGCGCTGAATGGTTTGCCATGCATTGTATTGTTCTGTATTCGTTTTTTCATCCTGGCTGGTAGCCCAACCGATGGCAGTAGGGTAGAAGAGTACCTGTGCGCCCATCAGCGATGTGATACGCGCTGCTTCAGGATACCACTGATCCCAGCAGATGAGGATACCGATCGTTGCAAATTTTGTTTTGAATACTTTATAGCCGAGATCACCAGGAGTGAAATAGAATTTCTCGTAATAAGCAGGATCATCAGGGATGTGCATTTTGCGGTATTTACCGAGGTAAGTGCCGTCTGCATCGATCACAGCTGTGGTATTGTGGTATAAACCTTCTGTTCTTTTTTCAAACAAGGAAGCAATGATCACCACACCAAGTTCTTTTGCCAGTTCACTCAATGAGTTCGTAGAGGGGCCGGGGATCGCCTCAGCAAGCTTGAAATTCTCATAATCCTCCACGTCACAGAAGTACAGAGACGTGAATAATTCCTGCAGGCAAACGATCTCTGCACCCTTAGCGGCGGCTTCGCGTGTTTTCTCCATTGCTTTCTGCAGGTTCGCTGTTTTATCAGCGGAACAGGTCATCTGAACAAGACCGACTTTTACTTTTGACATGCTGAAAAAATTAATGTGCGAAATTACGAAAAACCGGGGATCGGTTGAACGAAAGGTATCGCGTGTTAAGTTAATTTTTTGAGGATGTGAAGTGGGAGAGAGTGTGCAGGTGTGCGGATCGGAGGCTGTGAGGGAGGGAGGAGATGCCGGCGCTTAGCCTCTTGCTGTTTGCAGGTCGCGGTTAGCTCATCGCCGTTGTTAGTATTCGAACTTAGTTCTTTAATAGATGTAGGCGGCCCACACCAACAACCGAAGTCAGGACGGCCGCTGTAGTCGCAGCCGTTCGAGGCTGGAGTATCGGCAGGGAGTCAGAGCCGAAACCGACCAGGAGCCGGATCAGGCGGAAGCCAGCTGCTTTGTTGTTGGTGTGCGTCGCTGAAAGCGGCAGGCGAACTAAGTACGAACACCAACAACGGCGACCGGCGAAACCTATATCAATGTGCAAACGGATGTGAATGCTCACCCATTTTCCCCATCTGACGCAGGAACGATACGTGCGAAGCAACAGCAGTGCGAACACGCGTATACTCGATATACTGAACGCCATACTCCTGGCAAGCCTTTTTAATGATCTTGCTGATAGCAGGATAGTGTACGTGTGAGATCTTCGGGAACAAATGGTGTTCTACCTGGAAATTCAAACCACCAACCAGCCAGCTAACCACTTTATTGCGGGTAGCAAAATTCGCTGTTGTTTTTAACTGGTGGATAGCCCATTCATCTTCCATTTTGCCGGTTGCATCATCGGGAAGAGGGAAGTGCGTATGCTCAACGGTATGTGCAAGCTGGAATACAATGCTCAACACAAAACCCGCAACAAGCGCCATGGTAAAGAAGCCGATCACCCAGGGAACAAATCCAACCATATAAATAGGAATTGCAACGAAGATGGTGATATGTGCCACCTTGTAGAACCAAAAAAGCAAATGCTCTTTCAATGTCATTTTCTTTAATGGAATTTCACCAATACGAAGGGTAAAGTATTTTTTATAGTCGGTTACAAAGATCCACCAGATATACAAAAGTGAATACGCTGCAGGGAAATACACATGCTGGTATTTGTGAATCTTCAGGTGCTCCTGTTCAGGGCAAAGACGAAGAAAAGGACGCGCCTCAATATCATCATCCACCCCGTGAATATTTGTGTAAGTATGGTGGATCACATTGTGTTTCGTTTTCCACATGTGTTGACTCGCACCCAGAAAATTGGCAATATTTGAGGCAGCACTGTTCACCCATTTATATTTGCTGAAACTTCCATGTGCACCGTCATGCATGATGTTAAAACCGATCGAAGCGATCAGGCCACCCATCAGTACAGATTCAAGAATTGCCCATACAGCAGCAGGCGTAAAAAACACGAGGTGTACGTATGTAGCGAGTAGTAGTGTAATGAGTATACCAGCTTTCAGATACAATCTGAAATTACCGGTTTGAGCTTTCCCTTTCTGCGAAAAGTACTCCGCGATCCGCTTCTTTAACTCTCCGTGGAAGGACACCGGGATCTTTGGGAACTTTGGACTAGACATGTATGAAATTTAAGGATTTAGAATGCGAAGTTAGATCAACTTAATCACAAAACATTCATAAAGATGTAAAACCTCATAACGATCGTTCGCATTGTGTATAAATGTGTTGGACAATGTCCGAAGGTCTTGGAATGCAAGGATGCTGCCAATGATTTTTTACAGGCAATTACTTGATAAGGATCAGCCGGAATATCCGTGATTTCACAAAAAAATCACATTGTGATCGATATTGGGAAATGATCTTGCCATCGTCTGGTGTTATGTTTCCCGCTGATTTACGCAAAAAAGAACGCAGAAACGCATATTGTATCTGTTAAAAGGGGCTGATCTGCGTATCTGTGCATATATCTGCGTCCATCAGCGGGAACCTACGCCATCCCGAACGGCTTAAGTCTCATTCTGAATGAGCGCATCCAGGCTTCTGATCCCGATCTTTTTATCCGTCGTGAACCCTTCGGCATACTTTACGCCGATTCTCTTGCCGAGCATTCTTGCCCGGGCGATCACACTATCCAGGAAATCCGGCGTCGAGATATAGGTTTGAGGACCTTCTCCACTGCCTGTATTTGTATGAAACTGGGTAGCATATGCCTGTACTGCCTGCATTTTTTGCTCAAAAACATCGCTGATATCGATCAGCAGATCGGGTTCATGATACCAGTCCTGCATATACTGCAGAAAATAACGCGGTCTCCACTTCTCCTGCGGCTTTCCATCCCGTCCAACCGTTTCTATCTTCGCCAGTCCTGCAAGAAAACACGCGTCATTGATGAGGTGCCCTGCACGTCCATGATCCGGATGGCGGTCATTCAGCACATTCCCCAACACGACTTCCGGCCTGTAATGCCTGATCTCCCTGATCAGTTCCAGCTGATGCGCTTCATCATTCTTAAAAAATCCATCTCTCATTTTCAAATTCACCCTTTCGGCAACACCTATGATCCGCGCAGCATCCGCCGCTTCCGTATACCGCGTTTCCACTGTGCCACGCGTTCCCAGTTCTCCCTGCGTCAGATCTACTATCGCTGCTGTTTTTCCACTTTTTATTTCATTGATCAGTGTACCGGCACAACCGAGCTCTATATCGTCGGGATGCACACCGATGGCGAGAATGTTTGTTTTCATGAGTGCAAGATAAAAAAGTAAAAAGTCAAAATTAAAAAGTAAAAACTGGACGCGGGATAAGTCAAAATTCAAAAGTAAAAAGTAAAAAATGGGCCGCTGAAAGTTCAGACATCACTACAGGTTACAAACTTTTTTTAAAAAGTCCATGAAAATTTAAAAAAGTGAGATCAACGGTAAATTCAATCGGCCAGTCTATCCAATATTGTTTGGGTGTTCACCTTTTTACTTTTTAATTTTTAATTTTGACTTTTTACTTCCTATACGGATTCCCATACCACGCCGCATCAATCTCCTGTACAAAATTCTCGATCTGGCGATCGGTTTTGTCGGAGAGATCCCATTTTTGTTTGAGGTTGCCGCCGACAAAGAAGGCGACGGTTTGGTAGAGGCGGGCATTTACGCCGCCCTTGTATTCTTTGATGATCTCGTAACAGTTATTACCCGTTTGGCGGTTGATCAGTTTCATCAATACTTTACCCTGGTAAACGGACAGATTGGAAAGAGGGTCGGTGAATTGTTTGCGCATTTCTTTTTCGCGCGATTTGATGTATTGCTTTTTTTCTTTTTTTGACATCGATGCAGATTTTGCATTGATGTCATTGATGGTGGCGCCGGCTACACGGGCATAGGGATAGGTTACATATACAGCATTGCGAAGACGGGTCCATTCCTGCTTGTATTTCTCCAGTCTCTCCGGGGAAAGATTGGAACTCCATACCATTTCTTCTTCGCGGTAAGAAAGCATTTCGCGGTTGTACCAGATCGCGTCCACATAAATGGTGTCATTGGGGCCCCATTTTTTAGCACGTTCGGCATAGGAAGGCATGGGAGTAATCGTGTCAGTCCTGGCGGGAACCGTTTCCTGCGCACGCGATTCCAGGGATAGGAAAAGCGGTACGGCAACGAAAAACGCAGATAAACGGTATAATAACTGACGCAACATGGCTTCTATAAATGTACAAAACAATGCTATGCCTGCCAAGAACGTAGAAAACAGCTTTGCGTTGCTGCTGAATTGATGACTTTACGCTTTTTTTAACTGACGGTTCAGCTGGATCCGGCGTACCATGCTGATGAGTATACCAATCGCCGTAATAATGATGCCGATCCACAACACATTAATATACGGGAATTTGTATGCCTTCAGTGTTACGTACTCCAGGATGGTGTTTGATTCTTTCACACCGATATTCAGCGAGTCTCCGCTTACACTGTTCAACTGGAGGATCAGGCTTTCCGGCATGATCGTGTCTGGCACGGCAAATTTTTTGCCTCCCTGGTCGATCAGCAGCGCCTCTGCCGTGTAATTTCCACGCGTCAATGAATGGACCCCGATCGTTGCTACGGTTGCCTTATCACCGGGGCGGAAACCTTCAAACGGAAGACTATCGCGTGAAGCTACTTTCTCCACCACAAGATATCCTTTGGAATAGTAGATGCTATCGCCTGCTACCACAGGATTGGCCTTGAATTGCGCCGTGTCTTTATTCTTTTCCGGGTTAGGAAGAGCGGAGATATAGGTGAACACATCATGATCAAGATAATGTCTTGAATCCGGGTTCGCCATCAGTCCTTCATTACCTTTATAATTTACAAACGCGTTTGGCTTCAGCGTGAATTCTTCTTTATCAGTGCGGCTCTTGAAATGAATAAAATAATACCACTGCTGTTTTTTCGGATGCGCCGAATCTTTTTCATAGGTCACATCAAATTTGCCCATTTTCATAGGGAAGCCTTTCACCAGCGTCAGGTTCTCACCAGCTTTTTCTTTGCTTTCTTTTCCAAAATCGATAGCAATGCCACTGGAGTTTCTTGACAGGATCTCTTTCTTCGAAGAAGAAATAAGAATACCCAAAAGCACCAGTCCAAAACCAACGTGGGATATGGAGCCACCCGAAAGTTTCAGCTTTCCATTTATTCCAATCCAGATATAGGCTGCATTGGCAATGATCGCATATACGGAAGCAATGATCGCAAGCCAGATAGCGCCAAGATAACCCGCGCCATGTGTTTGATAGTTAATATCACCAAAGTAAAGGATCGCCGTAGCTGTCAATATAGAAATGATCGTTGGGATCCAGATCTTTTTCCAGAAAGCGGCACCGGTAGTGCTTTTATAACGGAGATACTGCACGATAGCGGTGAGTATCCCGATGATGATCGCCACGTGTATCTGGATCTGGTTGTAAGCAAACTCTTCATCTTCCGGCGCAGCGATCTTTGTTCCAAAGATCTTATTGAATACCGGTAGCGATGTTTTTGCACTGATTACGATCGCTGTCAGAAAGAAAACCAGTGAACCGATGAACATCCAGAATTCACGCGAAGAAGTTGCTTCTTCTTTCCTGATCGCAGGGATCTCCTTTGAACGTTTGAATAAAAGGATCATCGATGGCACAAAGAAAATGAACAGGAACGCTGTCAGTTGAACATTCATCCCTGAATCCGTGAACGCATGCACGGATGATTCACCCAAAACACCGCTCTTGGTAAGGAACGTTGAATAAAGAATGAATACAAACGTCAGGATCATGAAAAGGAAGGTCGATTTCAGTGAATGACCGCTATGTTTGTAAATCAGTAATGTGTGTACACCCGCAACGAGTATCAGCCAGGGTACGAGAGAAGCATTTTCTACCGGATCCCAGGCCCAGTAGCCGCCAAATGTGAGTGATTCATAAGCCCAGGCAGCACCCATCATTATCCCAACTCCAAGTATGGCAAGTGAGAACAATGACCATGGCAAAACAGGTCTTACCCAGTCTGTATATCGTTTCGTCCACAATGCCGCAATCGCAAACGCAAAAGGCACAAGCGTTGATGCAAAACCCAGGAAAAGCACAGGCGGGTGGATCACCATCCAGTAATTCTGCAGCAATGGGTTCAGATCGTTTCCGTCTTTGATAAAATTTAGATAATCCAGGCGGAGCGGTTGTGTAATATCCGCGTTGATATGCATTCCGACGGCATTATCGAGTACACCGGAATCGCGCAGCAGCGTAAATGGATTGGAGCCCATTTTCCATCCGAAAATGTACAAACCCGTCAGCATCGTCGCGAGGCAGAATTGCACAAAGCTTACCACAGACATCACCGGAGCTTCCCATGTTTTGGAAGTTCGGATCAGTACAAGGCCAAGTATACAATGCCAGAAGCTCCAGAGAAGTGTACTTCCTTCCTGTCCTTCCCAGAAACAACTCAGCAGGTATTTGAACTCAAGTGAGCGGCTGCTGTGCTGCCATGCGTATTTGTATTCGAAAAGATGGTTATAGATGATGTAAAAAAGGATCGAAAAGATCGAGATCACTGAAACCGTCTCGATGATAAAGGAGATACGCGCGAGCTTTTTCCAGTAGTCGCCTAATACAGTATCAGCAGTGCGGATGGCTTTGAAATATGCAAAACTGGCTACGAAGGAAGCAACCAATGAAAGCACGATAAAGAAATGGCCCAGTTGTCCGGGTAAGAGATGCTCTCCAATGTAATCCATCGGGAAAATTCGGTTTAAGTGAACGCGATAGTATTTGTAAGCTTATGGCTTTGTTTCAACAGCCTGTGACATCTGAACATTCTTCTTTGCCGCTTCCATATCATCTTTGTATTTGGAAGGACATTTGGTTTGTATGCTCTGACAATCAAAAATGCCGTCCTGGTATTTTCCCTTCAACACCAGTCTTTCGCTGATCTCGAAGTTTTCAGGTTTTGGCTGATGATAGACAACCTTTACAGATTTTCCTAATGTATCAACGGCGGTAAAGCTTAAATAGTTGGGGTTTTTAAGCGCATCATATTCAAGAGGAGCATCCTTGTCCCAGCGGGCCATCAGGTGAACGAACTTACCCGGCTTTGACATAGCCGTATCCACCGTATCATAAGTGCTTGTATTCTGTAAAAAACTGATCAACACTGCAATGGTGGCTGCAATTCCAACAAGTAAAATGATATGGATCTTCTTCATCCGGTTTGATTTAGTTCGTTCGTTAAAGGCCTTCTTCGTCCGCCCCGGCAGCCGTAGCTTCAGCGAAGGCTGCCTTCGCCAGGGCTTCGGCAGCCGCTTCCGTCTTCGACGAAAGCGCAAATTTATGTCAAAATACCGTCAAAAGCGGTGATTTCTCCAAAGAACAACCGTATGAATTGATTGTTCGTCAGAATGGAAATTTTTTTGAAAAAAACCCTTCTATCTTCGTGGCTAAGAGGAAAAAAGAGGAATAGGGGGGAAAGGAGGTTCTATTGTTTAACGTTCATACTTGAAAGATTAAACAACCTCTTATCCGGACCTTACTCTTTCACCTCCTTTAAACTCTTAGCTATATGATTTTTGAATTATCAGAAGAACAGTTAATGATCCAGCAGGCGGCGCGCGACTTCGCCCGTACTGAATGCCTTCCCGGCGTAATTGAAAGAGACGAACAACAGAAATTTCCCAAAGAACAGATCATGAAACTCGCTGAATTGGGTTTTATGGGCATGATGGTTGACCCGGCCTATGGCGGCAGCGGTCTTGATACCGTCAGTTATGTCCTGGCAATGGAAGAGATCTCAAAGATCGATGCGAGCGTCAGCGTTTGCATGAGCGTTAATAACAGTCTGGTCTGCTATGGCCTTCAGCAATACGGCAACGAAGAGCAAAAGCAGAAATACCTGACTCCGCTGGCGCAGGGCCGCAAAGACGGAGAACTTTATATCGGAGCATTCATGCTCAGCGAACCGGAAGCCGGCAGTGACGCTACATCCCAGCGCACTGTTGCAGAAGATAAGGGTGATCATTACCTGCTGAACGGAACCAAAAACTGGATCACCAACGGCAGTTCCGCTTCTGTATACCTCGTAATTGCGCAAACAGATGCCGCAAAGAAATCAAAGGGCATCAATGTTTTCATCGTTGAAAAAAGCTGGCCCGGCGTAACCGTTGCGGCTAAAGAAAATAAACTGGGCATCCGTGGAAGCGATACACATACGGTGATGTTTACCGATGTAAAAGTGCCAAAAGAGAACAAAATAGGAGAGGATGGATTCGGTTTCACTTTCGCCATGAAAACACTGGCTGGTGGCCGTATTGGGATCGCTTCACAAGCACTTGGCATCGCAAGTGGAGCCTATGAACTGGCAAAAGAATATTCAAAAACAAGAAAGGCTTTTGGAACAGAGATCAAAAACCACCAGGCGATCGCTTTCAAACTGGCGGATATGGCTACACGCATAGAAGCCGCCCGTTTGTTGTGCCTGAAAGCTGCCTGGGAAAAAGATAACGGGATCGATTATACACTCAGCTCATCCATGGCCAAGGTATTTGCATCGGAGACTGCAATGTGGACAACCACGGAAGCGGTGCAGGTGCATGGTGGTTATGGCTATGTAAAAGAATACCATGTTGAGCGGATGATGCGTGATGCAAAGATCACACAGATCTATGAAGGCACGAGTGAAGTACAGCGCATCGTAATAAGCAGAAGCATTTTGAAATAACAGATTGGCGTAGGGTTCCCGCAGATTTCGCAGATTAGATGCAGATGCGCAGATAAAAGTTGTGAATAGTAATTATCTGCGCATCTGCATTCTTAATCCGCGTAAATCTGCGGGAACCTTACGCTGCCAAACCAAGAGAACATGGCCGTCAATAAAGAAAACTACCTCCGGATAAAACAGGAACTCGACGCATCCAATACAACACTTGTAGCGGTATCCAAGATCAAACCTGCAAGTGATATACAAAAACTGTATGATCTTGGTCAGCGCGATTTCGGAGAGAACTATGTACAGGAGCTGGTAGAAAAACAAGCACAACTTCCTGCAGATATCCGCTGGCATTTCATTGGCCATCTTCAAAGTAATAAGGTAAAATATATCGCGCCATTTGTTCATCTGATTCATGGCGTAACAAGCGGCAGCACTTTAAAAGAGATCAGTAAACAAGCGCAAAAAAACAACCGTGTGATCGATTGCCTGTTACAGGTTCATATCGCACAGGAAGAAACCAAATTCGGATTTGATGCAACGGAAATAGAAACTATTCTTTTACAGAATGAACATCCGAATGCAAATGTCATTGGACTGATGGGCATGGCTTCCTTCTCTGATGATCTTACACAAGTGCGCGGAGAATTCGCTGCACTGAAGAAACTGTTTGACAAAGCGGCTTCTGTCAAACCTGAATTCACTACTCTTTCAATGGGTATGAGTGGAGATTACCAACTTGCTGTCGAAGAAGGCTCTACCATGGTGAGAATAGGCAGCCTGCTTTTCGGCAACAGATAACTGAAAGATATTTCTTTATAGTTCACTTCGCCAGTGAATAGTTTGGAATGTTTTTCCCCAGGTATATATGCCGCTCGCCCTTTACCATATTTCCCGTATTCTTTGTTTTGAGAATACCGCTGCCGCCCCGATTTCTGCATTTTCTTCTTTCTTCAGCTGTTAGAAAAGGATCATCATCAAACACAAAATCATCTATCCAGTAAGCGGTTTTTCCAGGTTCCTTTATGGTTGCGTGAATATGAGCAGGTGTGTTGCTTCCCGGGTAGGATCCGGGACGAAGCGTAAAGAATTTATATTCGCCTTTTTCGTTTGTCTTCATCCAGCCACGCAGGTAACCATGCCGGCGGGCCCATCCTTCTTCCTTTCCCTTTTTGGGATAAACACCCGTTGTATCTGTGTGATAAATATAAATAATGACACCACTGGCGGGTTTCCCTTCAGCGTCAAACACGACGCCACTGACTGCAAGCCCTTTCGGGTTATGCTGATCCCAGTCGCTCAGCCACACCATATCCTTTAACGAATCAAAGGGCACAGGGCTTTCGAAGATCGCCTCGCATCCTTCACAAGGACCACCAACCTGTTGATCTTTGACAGCCGTTTTTTGCGTACAACCCACTGATGTAACCAGTAAGAACAACGTCGAAAAAGCCAGAAACCTATGCATAAAAAACTTTGCTGCAAATTGCCCGCATAAGGATCCTCTCAAAAAAAAATTACACCAAATACATCCCCATCGTGACAAAATACAGCTGATACCTGTTCCCCTAAACCTCTCAACCCGCGCAAACCTTCTTTTCATCCCTTCAAATTGCCTTTTCATGTAAACCATTTTACCCGCCGGAAAACGTAATTTTATTTCGCTTATGCAACGATCGGTGATACTGAAATATAAACTCCATCATTTACTATTCTGGATGCTGATATTCGGTGCCTGGTATTTTTTGCGTTACCAGGACTATAGTACTTCAACACTCGCATTGAAGGTTACGCTGATCAAAGTATTGGATCTTGCCTTACTGGTCTATCTCACTAATTACCTGCTGATTCCGCGGTTGCTTTACCGGAAAAGGTATATCCTTTTTGCTACCGTATTTATTCTGATGATCGTAGCAAGCAGTTTTTTCAAAATGCTGATACTGGCAAAAGTGATGAACGCACCGGCGCTGTTGTCATTTTCTCAGAACCTGAAAACGCGCATTTATGATAATGTCATTCCGCATTTCTTTCTCGTTACCGCCGGCGCAGCCATTCAATTGATGATCGATTACTTCCGTTTGCAAAAACGGATGGCGGAAACGGCAAAGGAAAAGGCAGAAGCGGAATTGAATTTCCTTAAATCACAGATCAATCCGCATTTTCTTTTTAACTCGATCAACTCAGTTTATTTCCTGATTGATAAACATAACCACGAGGCAAGGGAGTCGCTGCACAAATTCTCCGATATGCTGCGCTATCAGTTGTATGAGATGAATGGATCGCGGATACCCATTGAAAAGGAATTGGCCTATCTCCGGGATTACATTCATCTTCAGAAACTAAGAAAAGACGAGCTGTATAAAGTTTCTTTTAACTGCCCTGACTCGCTGCACAATTTCAGCATCGAGCCTTTGCTGTTGATCCCCTTTATTGAAAATGCATTCAAACATGTATCAGCTTACAGTAACCAGCCGAATTTCATCCACATAGATATTGATCATGAAGACGGCTGGCTGGTCTGCAAAATAGAAAACACAACAGAGCCTAAAACCGCCACAGATCCGCATAGTGGCATCGGTTTGAGAAATGTGAGACGGCGGCTCGAACTGCTCTATCCTGCAAACCATGTGCTGAACATACAGCACAATGAAAATCTTTTCCTTGTTGAACTTCGCCTGCAAACAGATCTTTCCTCCATCGCGCAAAAAACATTATTATGAAAATTCAATGCCTGATCATAGATGATGAGCCCCTTGCCCGCAAAGGCATCCGGGAATACGTGGGAGATATCGATTTCCTTTCCATTGCCGGAGAGTTTGATAATCCGGTAAAAGCAATGGAAGAACTCAATCGCAGACAGGATATTCATTTATTATTTCTCGACATACAAATGCCAAAGCTTTCGGGTCTGGACTTTCTCCGGTCCGTACAACCATCCACACCCGTTATTCTTACAACGGCCTATCCGCAATATGCGTTAGATGGTTTTGAGCTGAACGTACTTGACTACCTGGTAAAACCGATCTCCTTTGATCGCTTTTATAAGGCTGCGCTTCGCGCGAAAGAATATTATGAAGTAAGAGAAAGCAACAATATTGCACGTTCCCTTGAAAACGGATATTTCTTTATCAAGGCGGATAATAAGCTGGTAAAAATATTCCGGCGGGATATTCTATTTGCGGAAGCATTACAAAACTATATCGTGATCCACACGCAGGAAAAGAAGTATATCAGTTATCTTACTTTCAAAACAGTGGAGGAATATCTGACCGGTTCCGGCTTTATCAAGACGCATAAATCATTTATCGTTGCTGCAGACAGGATCGACACCATTGAAGGAAACAATATCAGGATCGGAACCTATGATATTCCGATCAGCAGGAATCTGAAAGAAGAAGTGTTGGAAAAGCTGTTAAAAGGTAAATTTCTAAAACGCTGACATTATTCATACCCCTCAACGTCAACGATGGTTCCATAATTCACAAACAACTCTGCTCCGGCAGGAATATCTTTGATCGCTTCGAAATATTCGCCATCATTTACGGAAACAAGATTGGGATCGGAAGAATGATTGAGATAATTGACCATATCCACTACTTTGAAACCATAATCGGGTACATAGTAATCCTGTTCATCATACACACAATATGTTTCTATCATCAGCCTCGAATGTTCAGGAAGCTTCTCAACATCTGCAATCGGCAGTTTGATCCATTCGCCCACGTTTTTGGAAAAGATCTCTTTACATCCTTTGGGAATATCACGGATCGCAAACACGCCTATGCCATGAACAGAGGAAGGTTTCAGCGCAGCATACGTTTCCTGGGATAATTCAAGCAGTAGTTCAGCTTTCGTCATACAATTACAATCTTTACCCAACAAAATACTTCAGATCAACCAACAAAAACAAGATCCCGGCAAACTTACTTTTTGGTAAACCGCATCATCGCAATATCACCCATGATCAGATTCAGCGTATTACCCGAAACCGAATATGTATTGATCTTTTTCAATGTCTCCAGGAAAACAGTTTCTCCCTCGCCCGGACAAAACATTTTGGTGAGTGCCAGCGGCTGATCAAAGCTGATCTTGTTGCCATCCACCACAAGCGGCCCTGAAAACGAATTACAACCCGTATTTCCGCTCAGCCGTTTATCGGCCAAAGTAATTACGAGTTGTGGTTTTTTATTCGGATACAAACCCTCAAACGCGATACGAGGACCCGAGATGTAATTCAGCACCCAGGTTCCATCAAGCTGTGAAGGATCCGGATCCTTTGCCGCCTTTTTACTGTTGTTACATGCCATAAAACTCAGGAATACTACAAATAGAAGGATGCTTTTCATATGCGGGAGGTTTGGGAACGAAGGTAAAACAAAACGGGGATTTAGGGGAAAGAGACAGCCGACGACGGACCGCAGACGAGCTTGATATTGGAAAACTATAATAACTCAGAATAAACACCGATTATCGGACGCTAACCAGATAAACGACCATCTGCGGTCCGCGGTCCGACGTCTGCGGTCTTCTTCCACTAAACCCGGCTAAGTGGCACTGATCTTGCGGTCTAAACAAAAAACAATGAAATCTCTATTTTTAGCCCTTGTTCTGCTACCGTTGATGTCATTCCGTCACACGGAAACCAAACTGGTGTTGACAGTAAGTAATCTTGACAAAATAAAGGGCAAGCTCTATATCGGCTGGTATAAATCGGAAGAGGATTTCAGAAAACCGGATAAGGCCGTTTATCAAAAGATCGTGGAAGTGGAGGGAAAGGATACCGTCGATATCATGTTTGAAAATGTGGCTCCGGGCACCTACGCGGTAGCCCTGTTTCTTGACAAGAACGGGAATGGGAAGATGGACACCAATATGCTGGGGATCCCAAAGGAAAAATATGGTTTTTCCAATAACAAATATCCGCTCACGCGGGCCGCAACTTTTAAAGAGTCTGCTTTTACAGTGGGAGGGAAGGAGCTGTCGATCTCCATCAAATTAAAAGGCTAGACGGGAATCGATCCTACTTAAAAAAAAGCCCCTTCGCTGTAGCGAAAGGGCATCTGGAAAAGACCAATATCTTATGATCGGCTTAGCTACCACGTTGTGAACCCGTATTGGATTGTTTGCTTACAAATCCGGTGGATTTTGGCTTCTGCATAAATTTAGAACCCTGTGCGCCAGTAGCCGTTGACTTTTTATTGTCCTTCTTTTTGTCTTTACTATTTTTCTGGTTGAGCAGTGACATAGGCTATTCTATTTTATTTTTTATAAAGATAATACTTCCTTGCGAGCAGAGAAACCGGTATTCCGATACATATGACCAATATTAACGCGCCGATAACGGCCTGTTGCCAGCTGAATGGTGCGCCTGACTGCGGAACACGGCTTAAACGCATCACTAAAAGGTTCATGAAAAGCCAGGTAAACACCCCATATATAACACCAATAATTAATGGATGATAACGCGTCAGCCGCATTTTTCCGTATAGCCAGAACAGGAAAATCGTAACTAAAAATGCGATCAGGTAGTGAAGGGCCAATCCCAACGCAGATACTGCAAAACCGCCTGACATAGCATCTTTGCCGAGTACTCCTGACGCGATATATCGCAGGATCACCGTCACATCTTTTTTCCCTTCTATCAGGTATTTGATGAATGCGGCAAGAATATCCATCGTGCCAGCAATAAGGCCTGCTGTTATGATCGCGCTTGTTTTGGTTGAATGTTGCATAAAGTGACAAACACCGTTGATAAGAAAGAATGGTGAGAAGATGAATTCAGCCAAACTTGCCCTGGGAATCTATTCAGGGAAATATACTTTGCTGATCTTACCTTTCTCGATGATGTAGATCGCTACGCCTGTAAAAGGTTTTCGCCCTTCTGTATAAATCTCTTCGTGATCGATCACCATGTTTCCCTGTACTATCCGGTTCAGCAAACGGCAATAAAGACCCGGTGTTCGTGTGATGAACTGATAATTCTTCCGCATTTCATCTTTTCCTTTCGCCGTTGGTTTACCCGGAAAATCATAGATTTCCACATCATCGGCATAGGGTGCAAGAAAAGCCTCCAGGTCATGCGCATTATATGCGTTCAATTGTTGTTGAGCAAGCATTTCCGGAGTGTTTTGGATAAGCGTATCGGGCTTTATCATAATACCGCGACTGAATACAATGTCAATATTTCTCCAATTAGCGAGTGATAAGATCGGGTTTGCATTCAGTAATACCATGTCGGCAAATTTCTGTTTACTGATACTTCCCCATTGATCCTGTTTGCCAAGGGCTTTTGCTCCGTTGATGGTAGCGGCCTGCAGAATCTCCCAGGTGGAACAACCTGCATCCTGCATCGCTTGCAGCTCAGGAAAATAAGAACCCGCGTGCTGCGTACCAATATTACCAGCGTCTGTACCTGCGGCAATGATAACGCCGCCATCCATCAGTTTTTTCAGGTTGGACGCCAGTAAAGAATCATCTTTTCTATCCCTGGCTTCGGCAACTGGTCCTGATGCGGCGTTTATATACCTTCGGGCGATCGCCGTATCAGGCCACGGAAAATCCAGTATACTGGCTACATTGGTGGGGTTGGAAAGCTGGAGTTCATCGCTGGTGAATTTGTACCGGTGACCAAGGGTTTTTCCATATCCTCCTGCCACAACCAGGGTTGGGCAAAGCACAGTACCCTTCTTTTTTAATAACTGAACAAACTGATCATCTACCGGATCATCGATGTTATGCACCAAAAAATCGGCACCGGCTTCCACGGCAAGTTGAGCGGAGATCTTCTCCGTGGCATGCACCGCCACCCGGAGATTGTTTTTATGTGCTTCATCGATCGCGGCCTTAACAAGCGGAAGACTTTTACGCGCCGATGAGTCTTTATTGGCACCCAGCACAATGTACCAGATCTTAATGAAGTCTGGTTTGTAAGGTAACTGATCCCTTACGCCCTGACGGGTAGTTTCTTCCGATGTCATTTCAACGAACGGGCTGTCTTTATCCAGGCCCTTGTACGCGGGGGGAACATACGTTGTCAGCAATGGTCCGGTCATATACACCTGTGGCAGCACTTTATTGCGAAAAGAATCGCGTTGCGTAAGAAAGTTGAAGGTTGCACCAACATCAATTACAGAAGTGATACCAGCGCTCAGATACCGGCGCAGGTAATCATCCATATGTTCATGCGTCCACTTGATCTCCTGCTGATAAGGGCGATATTTCCGGAGATCGATCGCATCGGGACGGGTGAACAGGCCCCCATTCTGAAAGAAATGAACGTGTGCATCTACAAAACCCGGAGCCAGGAATTTGCCGGTTCCATCTATCACCCTTACAGAAGGATCAGGTTTCATCTTACCCGTTTTTTCAACTGAGATGATCTTGCCTTCATTTACCAGTACAGAATACCCTTCCAGTACCTTTTTCTTTTCTACATCCAGTATGTTAGTGTTTGTGATCAGTATCTGACTGTTGCCCGCAATAAAAAGCAGCAACATATGCAGCAGGAGGACAGAACGCATGTCGGCAGTAGTTTGACATTAAGATAAGCATTTTACCGAAACACGAACAGACCGTTTTTGCTCAAACTGCTTTTGTTCGTACCTTGAACATCATCATCGTCATGAAAAAATTACTAACGGTATGCCTGGTTGCATTTGCAGCAAAAGCCCTGGCTCAAGCAGGCAATGACGATTTTATGTTTGTTGATCAGCACGCGCTTATGGTAAAAACAGCCGGTCCTAAAGAGCTGTCTCAGCAGCTGACCCGGGGTTATTTGACAGAAAAAGAAAAAACAAGAGCGATATTCCGCTGGATCACTGCAAATATTTCATACCGGACACAGTCCAAAGCCAGCAATAAAGATGACGATATTTATTCATCCAATGATGAAGACACCAGTGTACTGAAACCACTCGATGAAAGGGTTGCTGAATCGGTACTAAAAACCCGCCAGGCTTTGTGTGATGGATATGCCCGGCTCTTTAAAACCCTGTGCGATTATGCAGAGATCCGCAGTGAAGTGGTGGTTGGCTATGCACGAACTGAAACATTCAAGCGTATTCAGCGTTTCAGATCCAACCATGCATGGAATGCCGTTTTTTGTGACGGTGCGTGGTATCTGCTTGACGTTACCTGGGCAAGTGGTTTTATAGATAACCGTACAAACCGGTATGTGCAGCACTTTGATGAACAGTATTTTCTTACCAAACCGGAGGACTTTATCCGTGAGCATTACCCAGACGATATTCAATGGACGCTGATGGATAATCCACCATTGATCCCGGAGTTTCATCAGTCCCCCTATAAACAACGCGCTTTTACCAAGTACCGGATAAAGCAATACAAACCATCAACCGGATTGATCACCGCTACGGTAGGGGATACCATCAGGTTTGAGATAAACACTGCCAGTTGGCAATCGGATAATAGTATCAGCCCCAATCCGTTCCTCGATCAGGAAAGCTACTATACGGCTACATCAGCCCTGATAAAACCGCAGGCTGTCAAAAACGATGTGATCAGTTATCGTTATGTACTAAATTCTACATCGATGCAATGGCTGTATCTGTTGTACAATAACGACCTGATATTGCGTTACAGGGTCAATGCGCGTCCGAAGACACGCATCCCGATCCTGGCGGCGCTTGACTGAGAATGCAACTCTTTATAATATCAACCAAACGATCAGTATTCTCTTTAGTATCGAGACCAATGCTTACGGATGAGTGTTGAAGAGTTTAATAGTTTTAGGAGTTAGGAAACCTGGGTACAGAAAAGCTACTCACGTTTGACTATGGGCATATCTTTTAAGTCTGGCAGACTTGAACCCGCTGCATTTTGTTAAAGAGCGGTTGTCTTCACCATGTTCTGATCGTTATTTTCCCCTGAGATTTTGTGTTTTTCTCAAGGATTCGCCCGGGCGCTGAGCGATCTTTATTTCAGAGAAATTTCTTAGTCACCGTCATTTTCAGGACTGGTGGAGGAGGGCAGTCCTGAAAAGGGCGGTGCGTTTTTTATTTCATTGTTGGTATGATCAAAAAAAGGAAATGTGAGTTAGGAAAGTGGAATTATACAGATGAAGGTGGGCGACGACAGTCAGACGCAGGAATGTGGATGCTGTCGTATGCCTGCTCTGCAAGCCGAAGCTTTAGCGTAGGCTTGATCTGCAGCCGAAGCTTTAGCGCAGGATTACCCCGCAAGCCGCAGCTTCAGCGCAGGCGTATTCACCGCATCAGATAATTCCGCTTGCCGGCATACAGTGAAGCCTGCGGCAAAACACCCAACTTGTAAACTTTTAAACTTTTAAACGCCCAACTTAAAATTTCACCCCTGATCTCTTCGCCTCTTAGCGTCCGGCAAAAAAGAAGCCGCCTCAAACGAAGCGGCTTTCTTTCACATTAACCAAGGCCAGCTTATTCAGCGAACTTGAACTCCACACGTCTGTTCCGTGCGCGACCTGCAGGAGTAGAATTATCTTCAATAGGCTGATCCATACCATGACCGATAGTTGTCAAACGGTCACTTGCAATACCACGTTTGATCAGCGCAGCCTTAACAGAAGCTGCCCTTTTCTCAGAAAGAAGCTGGTTACTTGCAGCTTTACCAACATTGTCGGTGTGACCATTCACTTCCAGTTTGATCTGTTTGTATTTATTCATATACTCAACGATCTCTGTCAGTTCACGCACTGCTGCTGCTGTAAGCGTCGCTTTGCCGGTTACAAACTGTATATTGTTTGCATTGAACTTAGGAATGGCGGGGCAACCTCCATTTTCGGGTACACCCGCGATACCAGGACATCTGTCTTCCGAATCCGGTACACCGTCTTTATCGCCATCAGGCACCGGGCAGCCATTGTATTGCGCCACACCTTTTTCTTTCGGACATTTATCTTCGTCATCATTGATACCATCTCCATCACTATCAGGCACCGGGCAGCCATTATATCTGGGAGAACCTGCCTGCTGCGGACATTTATCTTCTTCATCATTTACACCATCACCATCGCTGTCAGGTATCGGACATCCATTATATTTTGCAATACCAGGGACTGTAGGACATTTATCAAGCGAATCCACTATGCCGTCGTTGTCAGAATCAACAATAGCCGGTGGCGGAGGCGGCGGTGGTGGCGGCGTTGGTGCAGCTTTCTTTGCATGGCCAAATAATTTTAATTTTAAACCAGCCTGAAACAATTGATTATATGCATACGGAGGATTATTACCCGGCTCCTGGATCTTTGTAAGACCATGCGTATAGCGGCCAAAAATACTCATCCGCCCATGAGGGAAGAACTCAATGCCACCTGTTGCACCAATACTTGTACTTTTGAAATTGTCTTTATTATCTACATGCGTTCTTCTTTCTTTTGCCCATAAACTGAAATCAAACTGGGGGCCTACAGCTAGTGCCACATATTCACCAAGATGAAATTTGAATAATAAAGGAACTGAAAGATAATTGATCTGCTGATTCGAGATTTCTACATTGTTATTCTCTACGTAAGAGCCCATTGTAGAGAAAAGCACCTGCGGCTCTATGGAAAAACTTCTGCTTGCAGGAAAATTAAAAAACATCCCCGCGGCATAACCCCATTTCCATTTTGACTCGATCGGAATATTGCCGCGATCCGTGATCTTAAAGCGGGAATAATTTCCCGCACCAATAAACCCTCCCGATACGGTGGGTCTGGACGTAGAGTCCTGCGCCAGGGCACAGTAAGCTATACCCAGACAGATAAATAATGAGCTGACTTTTTTCATTTTGTTGTATTTAACAGGTTACGAATGACTAAATAAGAAAGATGTATAGTGAAGATTTTTTGTCCGCAAATTGATCAGCAGGGCTTTTCTGATATTGGCAAAGACATTAACTGGCATATACCAACATGTATACACCGTCAAACAGTTGTATCATCTTTTTCCATAAATGCAAAACTCATTCCACAGCAGTTTATAGCATGATCGCATTCCACAATGGATACATGTGGGAAATTTATACCCGGGAAGGGGAGAGAATTTGGGAGGTTTGGAAGGTTTCGTAGGTTTGGTAGGTTTGGAGATTTGAAGGTTTTATAGGTTTGTGGAGGTTACAGGTCACTAAGAAAATATGTGATACGCTCAGTCAGATCTTTTAAGAATAGCTTCGTTATTTTCCTTTACGGCTACCGGGTAAAGCAAACCAAGCCTATCGAGCATCTGAACCTACCACACCATTCAAAACCGTCATTCCTTACCAACTATTGCAATCATCTTTATAACTTAACAGTCAATAAAACCACAAGCCATGACGTCTGATGCAAAAACGCCAGCACAATACCTGAGAGAACTTCCTGACGACCGTAAAGCGCCAATGACGAAACTTCGTGATACGATCACAAAAAATCTACCGGAAGGATTTAAAGAAGGAATGTCATATGGCATGATCTGCTATGTGATACCGCATTCAATTTATCCGGGCGGATATCATTGCGATCCCAAACAACCGCTTCCTTTTTTGAGCATTGCTTCGCAAAAGAATTTTATCGCCATTTATCACATGGGGATTTATGCCGATCCCGTACTGATGAAATGGTTTACGGATGAATATCCCAAACGTACAACTGCCAAACTCGACATGGGAAAGAGCTGTATACGCTTCAAAAAAACGGAGCTTATCCCTTATGAGCTATTTGGAGAACTTGCCGGAAAAATGACTCCTAAAGAATGGATCGCCCTGTATGAAAAGAGTTTCAGAAAGTAACTAACTGACCGGATTGATGACGGCGGGATGAGGAAACGCATCAACAGGTTTGTTTTTTTGCTGAAATATTTATTAAAAATGTGAACAATCCGTCCACAGGGCTGTATCGGTCCTTCAATGGCAGGAAGTTTGTCCTATGGCTCGTATAAATTTTATCTTATGAAATATATAATTGCGGCTTTGGGGATAGTTATGACGCTGTCGGCGGCGAACCCGGCATCCGCACAACTGAAAGGTTTTAGTATCGGGCCATATGTAGAAGCGGGATGGCCATTATCAGATCTTAAAAATACGCACAAACAGGGCTTTGGAGGCGGTATTTCTGCAGATATCCGGCTTCCCGGTAAGATCGGCATCACGGGTTCCGCCGGTTATATGCAATTCAACGGGAAAACACTTGTCAGCACCGAAGGAGCGCAGAACAGCATACCAGATCTGAAAGCCTTCCCGATCCGTGCGGGTCTTAAATACAGACCAGTTCCGCTTATCTATTTTAAAATGGAAGGTGGCGCGGCAAATTTCACCGGTAGTGGCGCATCCGGTTCGGCATTCATTCTTTCGCCCGGCATCGGTGTTCGCATTCTGGGAATAGATGTTCAGGCAAAGTATGAAGCCTGGCTGAAAGATGGAATGAACAACGCTTTCTGGGGTTTGCGAGCCGGACTTAACTTCTAAATGGATTTTTTAACTCACCAATAAATCAACGTTTATGAAACATGCTTTTTACAGGCCCGGAGCTTTGCTGCTAGGCTTGGCGATCGGATCTGTGGCTCTTTTTTCTTGTAATAATGAAGGTAGCGGTAAGGATGCGGATGATACAAGCACCGCGACCATTTCACCGGCAACAGACTCAGTAACACATTCGGGTCATGACACTGCTGCTGCACCGATGGTCAACCACGCGGAAGCAGCACTCAGCGGTACGAAGGCTGACACAACAGTAAGTGGTCTGGCAAAATTTGATGTAGTAGATGGTAAAGTGAAAATGGAATTGGAGATCACTGTACCCAAAAAAGCCAATTCTACAGTTGCGGTTCATCTTCACGAACATGGAGACTGTGGTGATTCCGGCAATGCATCTCATGGCCACTGGAATCCAACCAACGCACAACATGGCAAGTGGGGTGAAGGTAGCTTCCACCTCGGAGATATCGGCAATGTGAAACTCGACAGCAAAGGCAAAGGCAAAGCCACCGTTGAAACCGACCTCTGGACACTCGGCGGCCCGGCAGCATCAAGTATTCTTGGCAAAGCACTCATTATCCACAGCGGTGTTGATGATTATAAAACGCAGCCGACGGGAAATGCGGGTTCGAGGATTGGATGTGGGGTGATCAAATGATCGTTGGCTAAGACGAGAAAATACTTTTCGTAAGAAGAAATCTACGAAAGTTATAAAAGGCAAAACCTTCTGTTTGCAGAAGGTTTTGCCTTTTATGCTTAATTATCTGTCCTTCAAATTTCGTAAGCGGTCCGATTGAGATCTGACAACGTCACCTGACAACGGTCAACGGGCAATGGATACGATTTTTTCCACCCGAAATAGGGGTGAACGGTACCTCGCTTGTTCTATTAAAAAACTACTTTTGGGCGCAGCACTAATTTTAGAAACAGGATATAGGGCCGTTAGAATGGAAACAAACGACCAATCGATCAGTACGTTGCTGGCTAAAAAGGATGAAGCCGCCTTTGAGCAGGTTTTTAAGACATATTTTAAAAGCCTTCATTCCTATGCCTGCTCCATCCTTAAGGATGAGGCGGAGGCAGAGGAAATGGTTCAGCAAGTCTTTTTTAAACTTTGGGACAGAGCTGAAAATCTGTCTTTCAATGGCCCCATCGCCGCTTATCTCTACAGAGCGATCCACAACGAATGTCTTAATTACATCAAACATCAGAAAGTCAGGTCAAATCACCAGCTATATGTGGCACATAGTATGAAGAACCAGTCGGAGCATGGACAGGGAAAAATCGTGGGGAAAGAGCTGGAAGCGCGCTATAAAAAAGCCCTGGAAGAACTGCCGGACCAATGCCGCCTCATCTTCCAGCTCAGTCGGTTCGGTGATATGAAATACCGTGAGATCGCGGATGAACTGGATATTTCTGTAAAAACAGTAGAGAACCAAATGGGAAAAGCATTGAAGATTCTCCGGCAAAAACTGGTGGAATTCTTACCTGTCTTTTTTATTTTGATCAACCTTTAATATTACCATCCTGGAACAATTTTACCATATAAATGATGACCTGCTGGTGAAACACCTGCTTGGAGAAACATCTGCCGCTGAACAAAAGCTGGTGCAGGATTGGCTTCTCGCAGATACCGGCAATAAGGCCTATTTTGATGAACTCAGGAAAGTGTGGGATACAAGCCTGCAACTTGCCGCTGCTTCAAAGGTTGACGAAAACAAGGCCTGGCAGCGCTTCCGGCAACGTGTTCAGAAAGGAGATACCGATCTGCCGGCGCCGGCCCCGGCTGTAATCCCTGTCACACAAAAACAGTTTCGCTGGCGGAAGATTGCCGCTGCTGTGATCCTGCTTATCGGACTCGCCACCGCCGCTTATTTTATTTATCAGGAACCCGGTGTAGAACAAGTGATCGCTGAAACAACCGGAGATACACTTACGGAAAGATTACCTGACGGATCAATGGTAATGCTTAACAAAGCCTCTTCCATCACTTATCCTGCTTCGTTCAAAGGAGATAAAAGAACCGTGAAGCTGAAAGGCGAAGCCTTCTTCAATGTAACACCTGACAAGAAGAAGCCGTTTGTCATTTCAGTAAACGATATTGAAGTAACTGTCGTTGGCACTTCATTCAATATTAAAGAAGCAAATGGCAGTACAGATGTGATCGTTGAAACAGGCATCGTACGGGTAACAAGAGATGGTGAAACCGTAGAGCTGCACGCAGGCGAACAGTTGCATGCAGGAGCCAACAATATGTTTGAAAAATCTGAAGTAACGGACAATCTTCACAGCTACTACAGGTCAAGAGTCTTTATCTGTGATGAAACGCCACTTTCCAAACTTGTTACAGCATTGGAAGAAGCTTATCACGTGAAGATCCATTTCAAGAATGGAGAAGCATTAAAAAACCTTCGGATCAATATTACACTAAAGAATGAAACGATCGGGCGGGTAATGGAACTGATCAGTGCAACACTAAATTTAACGATCACAAAAACGGATGACGGATACGTCATTGAAGATTAGATGCAGAGACGGACATGAAAAAGTTTGCATTAAGCCTTATTGTTATTTTATTGTTCACCGCGGTCAAACTGAATGCACAGGAGATCCTGTCAAGAAATATTTCGCTTGAGATCAACCGGCAGCGGATCGACCGGGTACTGGAACTGCTCAGCAATAAAGGACGCTTTTACTTTTCTTACAGCTCCAGCATTGTAAAGAAAGACAGTATAATAAGTATCAGCGTGTCTAACAAACCGCTTAAAGAAGTACTGGACCAACTCTTTGGTGCTGGATTTGAATTTATTGAGAATGGCAATTACATTATCATCCGTCGTGCACCTGTACGGCTGACTGTTGTTACAAATCGCGCTGTCAAGGAAGAGCGGATTTATTCTGTCAGCGGTTTTGTATATGATGAACAAACCGGGCACGCCATCCGCGACGCCAGCGTTTATGAAAAGAGATTACTTGCTTCCACGCTTACGGGCAACGACGGATATTTCAAACTAAAACTAAAAAGCGGAAGGAAAAGCACTGCTGAACTTACCTTAAGTAAGGAATTCTATGCCGATACTTCTGTAATCATTGAGCCGCGGCATAGCCAGGAACTCACCATAACGATGATGCCCCTCCAAGATGAAGCCGAACGAACGGTGATCAGTCCGGAAGACTATGAAGTTGCATTCGTTCCTCCTCCCGTAATTGAAAAAAAAGATACAATTGTGGCCGTCCCAGCGATGGCCATTGCTGATTCAGGTAAAGTTGAAACGACAAAAGCAGGCCGCTTTCTCTTATCCGCCAAACAAAAGATCCAAAGTATCAACCTGAAGAAATTCTTTACATCACGGCCTTACCAGATGTCATTGGTACCCGGACTTGGCACACACGGTAAACTCAGTGGCCAGGTAGTGAACAACGTTTCCATCAATGCGCTGGGCGGCTATACCGCAGGCACAAACGGAGTGGAAGTGGGAGGGCTTTTTAACATTGATAAAAAAGCGGTACGTTATTTCCAGGCAGCAGGCATGTTCAATGTCGTCGGCGGAACTGTAACAGGATTCCAGGCAGCAGGCATTCACAACCTTGTTCTGGATTCAGTTACCGGAATGCAGGCTGCTGGGGTAAGCAATCTTGTCAGAGGAAAGTTCACCGGCTTTCAACTGGCAGGTGTATACAACCATGTAACAGATACAGTCAAAGGTCTGCAGGCGGCAGGCATAGCCAACTTCTCCAAACGGAAGATCTCCGGTGTGCAGGTTGCCGGTATAGCAAACGTCAGCAACAAAGAGATGAATGGCGTTCAGATCTCCGGCATGATCAATTATGCAAAAAGATTAAAAGGTGTGCAGATCGGCCTCATCAATATTGCAGATACCTCGGAAGGATACAGTATCGGTCTGATCAATATCGTACTTAAAGGTTATCACAAGTTGACGTTCTTCTCTGATGAGGTCACCGATGTGAACGTTGCCTTTAAAACGGGTAATGCGAAACTCTACAGTATCCTTCAGGCAGGATTCAGCACCGATGATTCAGCCCAGGCTTTTGTATTCGGTTACGGCCTCGGAACCGAGCTTTCATTAAACAAGAAGAAATCACTTACACTGAACCCCGAATTGTATTCACAGACACTTTTTCTCGGTGCATGGAATAGCACCAACGTATTAAATCGCCTGCAGGTGAACCTGAATATTAAACTCGGTAAATTCATTTCCTTATTCGCCGGGCCATCTGTATCTCTGTATTTGTCTGATCAGAATTTTACTGTGAAAGGATATCGCTCACCAGGGCCACCCAAAGGGTACAAAAACTTTACAGTTAGCGATAGGCTTATCGGCTGGTTTGGATGGAACGCCGGTATAAATTTCTTCTGATGATGTTTTCTGCATAGGGGTCTCGTCTTTGATAGTTGTAAATAAATAAACCTTAATCTATCAAGATGATGAAAACGAAAAAGAACTCAAGTGTAAAAACACATCTGCGAATTGTAACAGCCGCTATACTCCTTATGTGCAGTGCATTCTTTACCTCTTGTGAAAAGGTAAGAGGAGAGGGGCCGGTCATTACACAGGAAAGAACGGTTCAATCTTTTACTGCTGTATCTGCAGGCATAAGCGGAAGAGTGAACTATACAGTTAGTCCTATAGTTAAAGTTGAACTTCAGGCACAACAAAACATTCTGGACATTATCGAAACGTTTGTAACAACTGATGAACTGATCATCAAGTTTAAAAACGGCGTGAACGTACGCAGTCATGAAGAAATCATTGTGAACATCAGCGGACCTTCTCCGAAATCTGTATCATTAAGCGGCGACGCATCGTTGGATGTATCCGGGCCGGTAAGCGGTGATGGTTTACAACTGCGGGTTAGCGGATCAGGGGATATCAAAGCAGACCAGGTCTTTCTTACAGACAAGCTTGAAGCAACTATCACCGGGTCGGGGGATATTGACGTATTACAGGGAACAGCCAGACAAGCAACCCTTCGGATCAGCGGCTCAGGAAGTATACGTTCAACAGGCGTGTCAGTACAACAGGCAGAAACAGAGATCAGTGGCTCCGGCAATATCAGGTTGAAGGTGTCCGATAAATTAAATGCACGGATTTCGGGCAGTGGCTCTATCTATTACACAGGTTCCCCGCAGATAACTACCAATATATCGGGTTCGGGAACTGTAAGACCTCTTTAAACGTAATCCCTATCAAAAAAGCGTCGTTTTGTAACGGCGCTTTTTTTATTACCCGGGAATCAGGTAAAACTTATTTTCAGAAATTATTGAAAATTTAAAAACATCTATTACCTTTGAACCGTCTACAGGATCGGATGCCCGGAAGCTTGACATTGAAACATCACTCACTTCCAGGGTATCGTTTTCTGAAGTTCATTTCTTACCAAAAACTACTGGTATGAACACGATCGCCTACCTGCTTTATTTAGCAGTCACCTATTGCATCACCGTTCATGTTGGATTGGTCTTTTACCGCAACGGAAAAATTTACATCCTCGATCTTTTGCAAGGCGAGGCCGCGTTGACAAATTCTATAAACCGCATGCTTCTCACCGGTTATTATTTGCTGAACCTGGGTTATGCCGCGCTGATGATCCACGCGTGGCCAACGATGTATTCCTGGATGGATATCTTTATCAGCATTGGAATAATGACTGGCAGGATCATGCTGATATTATCGATCATTCATTATACCAATATGGCTGTTATTCTTTACTACAGTAATAAGAGAAAACATTTATCTCACCATAAAAATTAAGACCATGAACAATTCTTTGAACTTCACCGCCTATCTTATCTATCTGCCCCTGGTTATCATACTCACCTGGTACGTTGCCCATGTGCTTTTCAAAAACAGCAAGATCTTTATGCACGATATCTTCAGCGGCAAACTCGATATCGCAAACTCAACAAACAAGCTTTTTGAAACAGGATTCTACCTGCTGAACCTTGGGTTTGCACTGCTTATCATGGAAGTTTCATACGATGTTCCTGATCACCGTACACTGGTGGAAACGCTTACCCATAAGATCGGAGGATTCAGCATTTATCTTGGTATCATGCTTTTCTTTAATCTCTATCTGTTTTTCCGCGGAAGAAGAGTGACCAAACAAAAAGCCGCTGCTGCTGCCGCTGCCGCCGCACTCGGTATCAACCGCTAAACGATATGAAAATTCACATAAAACAAAAAGCGCAGGAACTATGCCTGCGCTTTTCTTTACTTCTTATGCGTGATCACTAAAATGCTTTCGGAGTCGTTTCTCCCTTCTTCACTACGAGCTTTTGTGAATCATCCTGCGATACTTCATCAAAAAACTTCTTAACAGATGCATACTTTGCAGCAGGGATCTTATGCTGTGAAAGTACCAGGGATGAAGCAATATAAATCGAGTTTTCGGATTCGTTATACCAACACTTTGTTTCAAAACTTGCATAGTCACATTTCAACTGCCTGGCTTGCGGCAATGCATCAGGTTTGGCGCCAGCCGGCAGTTTGTAGATAGTCGTATCGCTTTTTTCAAACGGCTCTTCAAAATAATAATCAAGCTTACGGTTATCTGCTTTTGGTAAGCGTTCCGTCCATAGTTTGTGCAGCCTCGGACTGAGAAACATTTTATCCCCGGAATTGAATTCATGTACTTTACTGAAAGTCATTTTTAAACTGAAAGCATCCTGGTCTTTTGTCAATATAAAATCATCTGGTTGTTTGAAACCCCAACGACTTACCAGGAATTGTTTTTGTCTGTCTTTCTTTTCTTTCAGATATGCATTTGGTGCATCGCTGAATCCACCTTTAGCCCCAATACGTGTTTCACTTGCGCCTGAAAAATCGTTGTCCAGCGTTACAACTGTGCGTGTTGAAAAGGTATTAGCGTTCGAGCTGCTTTTGGGTGTTGGCACAAGTACCCCACCTTCTTCTGTGATCAGCAGCGCATTCCGGTTTTCTGTAAAAGTTCCTAACTCACCAAAGTTGGCCGTATTATTTGTGCATTCAAGCCAGATAGAATCTTTCTGACCGGGAACGCAAAGGATCATGTGGTTAAAATTATTGGCCGGAAAATCGGGGTCAACCGGCTCTTCGTTGTACTGGGCATTTATAACCGCTAAATGGCTTCTTACTCCAATGGCTTTTAATGCTGCCTTCATATAATTACTTAGCCCTTTACAGTCGCCGTATTTTTTCTGGTCGGTAAAGGTGGCAGAGAACGGTCTTAAACCTCCGATCCCCAGTTGAATACTTACATAGCGAAAGTTTTGCTGCATGTATTCATATAACTTTTTGATCTTGTCTTTTTCCTCCGGGATATCTTTCACAAGATTGGCATAAAACTGCTGCCGGTCAGCCGGCAGTTCATCAAGACCTTTAGACAGCTCTCCGATCCATGCGCCGAAGCTTTTCCATGAAGACAGATCGCCCTTGAATCCATAGTGTGAGAACTGCTCTGCTATAACAGCAATATGAGGATAACGGCTTCTTGAGGAAACAGCGCCTTCTTCATACTCCATTGGTACCAGATCTTTCACATTCCATTTATACTCTTTGAACTTCCCATTGTCGGTAATAACGGGTTCAAGCTTTGTATTAACGGGTTTGAACCTCAGGTTTATGCCTGCCGGGATCTTCGCTGTATAGCTGGATGACACAGTACTTTCTCCCGGCGAAGTAAACCGAAAACCCGGTACAACCAGCGTAGTTTTGTATTTCTTTATATAGTTCAGTTCAACCGTAACAGGGTAGGAGGCCGTTTCGATCCGGTAATAGGTCACAAAGCCATCCACGATCAGCCCTTCGCCAACGGCTACGGTCTGCATGTCCTTTTTTGTGTAACGTGCGATCCTCTTACCAGCACCATCATACACTTTGATCTCAGCTTCATCAAGCGTTATATCTTTTGAAGAATACTCATTAAAAAGCAATGCACCTTTACCTTCATCATTTATTACGGTATACACTTTATGAACCGAAAGCCATGCTTTATCGAGTGATTCAACCTCATAGTTAGAATCTTCCAGATGCGTTACAACCGTTGCTTTTGCTTTCAATGCTTCGGGAACAGAAGCAAGCGTATATAATCCTGCCTGTGAAAATCCCGCTTTGGTCAACAGCAACGTGGCCAGTACCATTAAGCCTTTTCTTATCATCATACACTTTTTAAGGATTATGCTTTCTTTTTACGGACCACAAATTGTTCATTGATCAACTCAAAAAGTCGTTTGTAAAACTCCTGAAAGTCGGCATACTCACTGGCGGCATAAAATGGCCTTTGAAAGTCCACCTGGATCTTTGTCATGAGCATTCCATTCGATACCTGCGCCATCCTTGACATCACGATACTCGTATCGGGCATGATCATCTTAACATTCTTGGGTAATGCATCGAATTCAAATTCTTCCGGGATCTTGAAGTTCCCGATAATAGTGTACGATTGCTTGGTGCCAAAGAAAACATCTGAAAAACGCTGATCAGCTACAAATGGATTCTTTTCCAACCCCGAAAGAATATTGGAAGAAAAATAGCTGTATTCACCTGTATTGTTCAGTGGCTGGTTGAATTTGATCGTTTGTACCAGGGGAAGAGAATCACTTTCAAGGTTATCAAACGAGATCTCGTCAACTACCATACCCTGATTGGCAGATACATATTTATCAATGAAAGAGTCTTTCCCTTTTTTTGCCACAGGCAGGCGTGAGAGGCGCGCATAGTCATAGCTGGTAATAACTGCGTTACCGTCCATTTTACCGTTGGCATCTATCATTCCATTGATCATAATAATATTCTTGTTCAACGCACTATGGGAAATATCGCGCCAGCCCCATTCGCCGGTTTCAAGTTTTGTGATCACCAGTCCCTGCGTTTGCAAAATGTCTGCAGGAGTAAGGTGAACAGGGATACCTTTTTGCGAACCATCCAGCACATATTGCCGGCCATCCAGTTCAACAAGCGCCATTACTTTATTGAATTGACGATATCCCGGATAATCAAACGTTCCGGCATCAAATGAATTTACCAATCCGTTTGAATGGGTGCTTACCAGGATCGGAAATACCTTGAGTCCTGCATCTTTCAGCAGGTTCACCAATATCAGGTTGATCTCGCCGGATGTGCCTTTCTTATCTTTCCAGGCGCTCTTTACGCCATCGAATGCCCATATACCTGTATAATCGTTCCACTGCATATTATCCTGGACATATTTGTAAATGGTTTTCATTTTTTCATAAGGAGCCGTAATATTTTTCAGTTTCGCATCGAGCTCTGCCGTCCGTGGAATGTTTTTTTTGATCTGCACTCCGAAGTCTTCATCATCCATCAGGTATTTGATCACCTGCAACCAGTTCGCTACACGTGACTGTCTGCGGCCGTCCAGCACCAGGGCTGTAACTTTCGTCTCGATCCTGTCCATGTAATAGTCCTCATTGATGATAAATGGTTCATCGCGAAAACCCGGAACATTCGTCATCGTATAGGTGTCTTTATAACGTCTCGCAGATTCTTCACGCTTTTTATCGTATTGACGATTGGTGTGTGGTGTTACACTTACTTCAATTTCTTCAGGCATATCAATTTTGAACCTGCTATACTGAACGGGAATTGATTTCTGAAAATACCAGTCCATCAAACCGACATTTGTCTGCCTGTACCGGTATTCTATGATCGAACCGACTTTCACTGAGGGAAAAGTGAAGCTTCTTTCTGTGAAGCTTTTGTTCAGCTTCTTATCGTACACCAGGCTTTTCTCAAGCTTCGTGATAACAACATTTCCGTTGTCATCCAAATTATAGGTCTGCGCTTCCAGGTTCCTAATTTCCTGTGAACCTCTCGCGCTATAAAATGTCAGATGCACGTTTGCCCATTCCAGACCCTTGTCGGAAAGGATCTTTATCCGGCGGCGCCTTTTTACTTCAAAATCTGACCCGAGTACATAATCAAGCTGTGCGTCATCCAGGAGAATAAGCGCTTCTGCGTTTTCATCAAATGAACATTCTTTCATTTGTAGGTCTGCTTTGTCGACCTGACCAAATGCGGGCAATTCGGCTTCTTTTTTTTGTGCAAACGCGCACACAGAAATGCCTAATAGGAACTTAAATACGATGATTTTTTTCATGCAGTGATGGATAAGTGGTGGTTAAATATTGCTCCGGGAGGAGCCGGTTGGTGTTTTTTGAGGTTGTTTTTCAACAGGATTTGGATAAGGCACCAAAATAATCAAGATTGTCCAGCCCGGCAAGCCCTGCAACACGTTTTTACACGCCTCAAACACCGTGTAAACACCTATTTATCTATGCATTATGACTAAAAAACAGATAAACAACCGCAAACACTTTAACAAAAAATATCAGAAAAAGTCCCGCAACAAAAAAATCCCGGCAAAAGCCGGGATCGGAGAACGAACACATGATTATACTAAAACTAGATTACCTGTCCCGCGCTTCTGCTGAAGGACTTTGATGATTTCTTCATATCGCTTTCTTTTGCCTCACCAAGGATGATGCGGCCAAAAGTTGATTTGATTTCCACTTTTACGGAGCCATTACCCGTTTTCCCCTCGTACGTACGGTTTGAATCAGGACCATAGCGATCAGGCGTATCGGTTCTTATCACACCCGCATTGCTACGATCTATGAATGTTCCAAAGCTGGTTTTCACCGTATACCTGGCTCCCAGTGAGGTTGCTGGACGCAGGTTGATCGTACTGTAAGATTCATTCAGCGTGAGACCACTCAGATCGCTGGCCAGGCCAATACTGCTACTGTCGCAAAACTCCATGGTTACTTTATTTGTGCCACCAAGACTACCGATCTGGATCTTTGAAAATTTAAATACAACGGCTACATCCGACAGGCTTTTGATTTCAGCCGAGCCAAATTCCACCTGAAATGACTTCACCTTGTCCAGGGCGCCAGCGGTTACCGCACCAAATTTGTTGCTCACACTGATCTCTCCTTTATAATCGGGAATGAACACATTGCCAAATGAATTATTCACCACAAGCTTCATCGATGCAGGGAGATGTACTTCATAATCGATATGCATGCTGGTCTGGCATTTTTTACACCCTTTGTTGTTGTTGTTGCCATTCACTTTTGTTTTGACGCTGATCTTTCCATTGGAAAGCCCTTCTGTAACGTCAATCGCGTTGAAAGTGCTCTCGGCAATATCCTTGTCGGATGATGCTGCTTTGATCTGTACATCTACTTTCACTTCATTCTTATCCCAGATAATGAGTTTGATATGGCCAAAAGTATTATCCAGCGAAAGACTGTTTCCTGCAGCAGGATAAGTTTTGGAAATAGAACGCTCTTTTTCAAATTCCAGCTTTTCTGTTTTCTGTGCGAATGTTATAATAGAAAGTAAAAGCAGTGCTGCACTAAATGCCGCGTGAATCTTTTTCTTTGTCATGATCAACTTGTTTTGTTTTGTTGTACTCTGATAAAATGTTCAATTGCCTGGAGAGGAGTTCGGCCTGCAATTGGAGATTGTTCATCATGGCTTTGATCAGTATTTCCCTGTTTGGAGACCGGGAAGCCTGCGCCTTTAGTACACGGTAAGAGCTATCGAGAACGGCAAGGTCCTGTGTGAACTGATCATACAGTTCGGGCTGTTTTGCCGAAAGATCTTTCAATTCCTGCTGCTGTTTTTCAATGGCCTGATATATCGGCTCTGCCGAAGCCGCATATTCCGGTGCCAGTGATTTCATATCATTGGGCTTTGCATTCCTGGTCAAGTCACGATCTTCAGTTTTGCTTTGTACGAGGAAATAAGAGCAGGCAAATATGATCACAACTGCCGCCGCTACAGACCAACGCAGTATCATTTTTACCGGAGATCTTTTACCACCGAGTGCCGGTACTCGACTGACGATCTTCTCCCAGTTGGCATCAGCTGGTTGCTCGTCATCAAATGCATGACGGTTGTCTGCTATAAAATCTTTTAATGATCTGCTCATACGTTTTCCCTTTTTTGCAATAATCCAAGAAGTTTTTGCTTCCCTCTTATATACTGCGTTCTTACTGTAGATGGCGCCACCTGCATGATATTGGCAATTTCCTCCTGGTCATAACCTTCCAGCAGATACAGACTTAATACTGCACGGTATCCGTCTGGCAGCGACTGAAGCGCTGCTTTGACCGCATTTACATTCATCGCGATCGTTTCTTCGTCTGTTTCTTCTTCCTGTTCTATATCCACGTTCGCTGATTCGAATTCAACCAGCAGCAGCCGCCTTTTTTTGATCAGGCTGATACTTTTAAATACGACGATCTGTTTTAACCAGGCGCCAAACGTTGACTGCTGACGGAATGAGCTGATCTGCTGAAACGCATCGATGAACGCCTCCTGCAGAATGTCTTCCGCGTCCGCTGTATGATTGGTGATCCGGTAGGCTGTGTTGTACATAGCCCGCGCATATCGCTCGTATAACAAGCGGTAGGCTGTTTTATCTCCCTTAATGCACTGCTCCACCAGTACATCGGCAGTTGGTATGGTTAATGTCCTCTCCAGGCAATTGCTTTGATATAAAGTAATCGATATTGGAGCAATGTTGCATGACCGGTCATATATTTCTTGAAAATTTTTAAGAAGGCAAAAAGAAGGGCGGGAGAGGGAATGGGCAGAATGTCTTTCAGTTGACAACCTCTGAACGGGGATCTAGTGGATTTTTAGGATTAACAGGTTAACCGGATCAAGATCAAAAGTTGGGGAGGGGATAGTTTAAAA
>VFQP010001263.1_pt1 | contig 35233 bp, 40 predicted proteins | sample 3512351 | NCBI WGS metagenome assembly VFQP01 (sample SAMN10412372, study PRJNA504923) | tailings metagenome | isolation source: Relicate 1 Philex TSF1 revegetated site | place: Philippines: Tuba, Benguet | collected 2017-08-29
GTGCGGACATCGAGGCCGAAGCCGATCGCCACCACGGTCAGCACGACGATCGCCACCAGCGGCGAGGGCACGGCCTTCGTGATGCGCGGGAGCAGGTAGATGATCGCAAGGCCCGCCGCGACCATGACGTAGGTGGCCCACGTCACCCCGATGAGTTCCGGCAGCTGCGCCATGAAGATCAGGATGGCCAGCGCGTTCACGAAGCCGGTCATCACCGAGCGCGAGACGAAACGCATCAGCACGCCGAGCTTGAGCAGCCCGGCGATGATCTGGAACACGCCGCACAGCAGGGTCGCAGCGAGCAGATACTGCAGCCCGTGGTCGCGCACGAGCGTCACCATCACCAGCGCCATCGCCCCGGTGGCGGCCGAGATCATGGCCGGCCTGCCGCCGGCGAAGGCGATCACGATGGCGATGCAGAAGGAGGCATAGAGGCCGACCTTCGGATCGACGCCGGCGATGATCGAGAAGGCGATCGCCTCCGGGATCAGGGCCAGCGCGACGACGGTTCCGGCGAGGATGTCGCCACGCACATTGGACAGCCATTCGGCCTGAAGCCGGGCAAGGGACATGAAGAGGCTCCAGACACGCAGGAAGCAGAGGGGGGGGCGGAGAGGTCAGCCGCCGGGGAAGGAACAGGCCCGCGATTCGTCAGGCGCGCCCGGGCTGGGCGCGGCATGGCGCGGGGACGCGCTCAGCGTGTCAGGGCGGCGTTGCGATCATTCCAAGACTGTCTTAGCCCGCCCTTGCTGCGGCGCACAACCGGCAGGGTTGCAGCCACACCGCCCGTCAACGGCGCAGACGGCCCCGCAGCCAGTCCAGGCGCTCCGCGGTCGCCGCCAGCGCGTCCTGCTCGACGCGGCGATAGGCGGCCAGGATCTCCGCGCCGAGCGGGCTGAGGCTCGCCCCGCCGCCCCGGGTACCGCCGGCCATGGCTTCGACCAGCGGCGCTTCGAAATCCTGGTTCAGCGCGGAGACCAGGTCGTGCGCGCGCTGGTAGGACATGCCCATCCGCCGGCCCGCCGCCGCGATCGAGCCGCTGTCGCGGATCGCCTCCAGCAGATCCGCCTTGCCGGGCCCGAGCGCGACCCGATCGCTGAGGGTGAGCCGCAGGGTCAGGGTGCGGCGGTCGGAGGGGGTGGCGGGGCCGGGGCGCTTGCGAGGCATGGGCCTCCAGGCAAACACGGGACGGTCCCGGGGCCAAGAAGCGCGGTTGCCATCGGACAGACCCATCGCTATCCATAACGAAAGATAGCGCAGGAGCTTCTGTCATGCCCGCCCGCCGCGTCCCGCGCCGTGCCTTGGCCGCAAGCGCCGTCCTGCTGCCGCTCCTCATCGCCGGGCGCGCAGCGGCACAGCCGCAGCCGCCGCTGATCGCCGGTGCCGCCGACCTGCAATTCGCGCTGGAGGAGATCGCCCGTCGCTTCCAGGCCGAGACCGGGCAGCCGGTGCGCCTGTCCCTCGGGTCCTCGGGCAACATCACCCGCCAGATCGAGCAGGGCAGCCCGGTCGAGCTGTTCCTCTCGGCCGACGAGGCCTTCGTCTTTCGCCTCGCCGAAGGGGGGCATGCGCGCGACCGGGGCGAGCTCTATGCCATCGGCCGCATCGTGCTGTTCACCCCGCCGGGCTCGCCGCTGCGGACCGCCGACGGGCTGGAGGCGGTCCGCACCGGGCTGGATGCGGGCCAGGTCCGCCGCTTCGCCATCGCCAATCCCGAGCACGCGCCCTATGGCCGCGCGGCGGAGGAGGCGCTGCGCGCGACCGGCCTCTGGGACCGCCTGCGGCCGCATCTCGTCCTCGGCGAGAACGTGGCCCAGGCCACGCAATTCGCCATCGCCGGCGGCAGCCAGGGCGGCATCGTCGCCTACTCGCTGGTCCTCGCCCCGGCCATGGCGAACCGCGGTACCTTCGCGCTGATCCCCGACACGCTGCATGCGCCGCTGCGCCAGCGCATGGTGCTGACCCGCCGCGCCGGCCCGGTCGCCGAGCGCTTCTACGCCTACATGCAGGAGCCCGCGGCGCGCGAGATCATGCGCCGCTACGGCTTCGTGCTGCCGGGCGAGTAGTCTGGCGGCATGGACTGGACGGCCTTCCTCCTCTCGGTCGAGCTCGGGCTCTGGACGCTGGCAATCCTGCTGCCCGCCTCGATCTGGCTCGGCCGCGTGCTGGCCTATCGCCGCTTCCCCGGCCGCGGCTTCGTGGAGGCGGCGGTGGCGCTGCCGCTGGTGCTGCCGCCGACGGTCGTCGGCTTCTACCTGCTGCTCGCCTTCGGCGGGCAGTCGCCGCTCGGCCAGGGGTGGGAGCGGCTGTTCGGGCACGGCCTCGCCTTCTCCTTCGAGGGGCTGCTCCTCGCCTCCGTCATCGTGAACCTGCCCTTCGCGGTGCAGCCGGTGCAGAACGCCTTCGCCGCGGTGCCGCAGCGCGTGCGGGAGGCGGGCGCCGTCTCCGGCATGCCGCCCTGGCGTGTCCTGGCCTCCGTCGAGCTGCCGCTGGCCTGGCCGGGCATCGCCACCGCCGCCGTGCTGACCTTCGCGCACACGCTCGGCGAGTTCGGCGTGGTGCTGATGGTCGGCGGCTCTATCCCCGGCGAGACGCAGACCATCTCCATCGCGATCTACGACCGCGTGCAGGCCTTCGACGACCGCGGCGCGGCGATCATGTCGGCGGTGCTGCTGGCCGTGTCGGTCGCGGCACTCGGCCTGACCAACACGCTCTCGCGCCGGGTCGGGCGGCGGACGCGCGATGCCTGAGGGGATCGACGCGACGCCCGCGGCGGACGCGGCCAAGCGGCCGGGCGGCCTCGAGGCGGCGCTCTCCGCGACGGTGCCGATCCCGCTCGACATCGGCTTCGCCTGCGCGCCGGGCGAGCTGCTCGCCCTCGTCGGCCCTTCCGGCGCCGGCAAGTCCACGGCGCTGCGCTGCGTCGCCGGCCTGCACCGGGCGGCGCGCGGCGCGGTGCGCTGCGGCGGCGCGACCTGGTTCGACGCGGCCAAGGGGACCGACCTGCCGGCGCACCGCCGGGCCGCCGGCCTCGTCTTCCAGGACTACGCGCTGTTCCCGCACATGACCGCGCTGGGCAACCTGGTCGCGGCCATGGGCCACCGGCCGCGCGGCGACCGCGCCGCCAAGGCGCGGGAGCTGCTCGCCCTCGTCCACCTCGCCGGCCTCGAGGACCGCCGCCCGGCGGAGCTCTCCGGCGGCCAGCAGCAGCGGGTCGCCGTCGCCCGCGCGCTGGCGCGCGATCCCGCCGTGCTGCTGCTGGACGAACCCTTCTCCGCCGTGGACCGCGCCACGCGCCGCCGGCTGCAGGCGGAGCTCGCCACGCTGCGGCGCAGCCTCTCCATCCCCATCGTGCTCGTCACCCACGACCTCGACGAGGCGCTCGCGCTGGCCGACCGGATGTGCCTGATGCATCGCGGACGGGGGCTGCAGACGGCGCCACCGGCCGAGATGCTGGCCCGGCCGGCCTCCGCCGAGGTCGCGCGCCTGCTCGACCTGAACAACCTGTTCCGCGCCACGGTGGAGGCGCACGACGCCGCGGCCGGGGTCACCTTCCTGCGCTGGGGCGACCGCGTGCTGGAGGCGGCGCACGCGCCGGGCCTCCCGCCGGGCACGCAGGCGGACTGGCTGGTCCCGGCCTCGGCCATCGTCCTGCATCGCCGCGGCCGCCCCTCGGCGGGCGAGCGGGAGAACCCGGTCGAGGGCCGGGTGGTCAGGATGCTGGCGCTCGGCGACGAAGCGCAGGTCACGCTCGATGTCGGTGATCCGGACGGGTTCCCGCTGGGCTTCGCCCTGCCGCTGCACGCCGCCCGGCGCAACGGCCTCGCCGTCGGGGCGCCCTGCACCGTCTCGCTGCTGAAGGACGCCATCCACACGATGCCGCGGCAGGCCGCGGCATGACGGCGGGGCCGCTCGCCGCGCTCGGCTGGGGGGCGGCGATCGGCACGCTCGGCGGGCTGATCGGCCTGGGCGGGGCGGAGTTCCGGCTGCCGGTGCTGCTCGGGCTCTTCGCGCTCGCGGCCCATGCGGCGGTGCGGCTGAACCTGCTGATGAGCCTCGCGACCCTGGCGGCCTCGGCGGTGGGGCGCTTCGGCTTCGCCGCCTTTCCCGCGCTGTCGGGCCATTGGCCGGAGATCCTGGCGCTGATGCTGGCGGCGATGGCGGCAGCCTGGTTCGGCGCCGGGCTGCTCGCGCGCATCGACGCGCGGCGGCTGACGCGCTTCATCGCCGTGCTGCTGGCCGCCATCGGCGTGCTGCTGCTGGTCGAGGCGGCGATGGGCGACGCGCTGCATCTCGGCGCCGCGCCCGGCGGGTGGTGGCGCGTGCCGGTCGGCGCGGTGGCCGGCGCCGGGATCGGCCTCGTCTCCTCGCTGCTCGGCGTCGCGGGCGGCGAACTGATCATCCCGACGCTGATCTTCGGCTTCGGCGTGGACATCCGCACCGCCGGCACGGCGAGCCTGATCATCAGCCTGCCCGCCGTCGCGGTCGGCGTCCTGCGCCACGCGCGCGCCGGCGGATACCGGGACCGCGCGGCCCTGGTCGGCATCGGGGCGCCGATGGCCGTGGGCTCGCTGCTGGGGGCGCTGGCCGGCGCGGCGCTGCTGCCCTTCGTGCCGGTGGATGCGCTGAAGCTCATCCTGGGCGCGATCCTGCTCCTCTCCTCGGTCAAGCTGTGGCGCAAGGGCGCCACCAAGGCGGAGGCCGCGCACCGTTGATCCGCGGCCGGCCCGGCCGCCCGCCATCCGCTCAGCCGGCGCCGCGGAACAGAAGCGGCACGAGGCGCAGGAAGACCAGCATGCCGAGCAGCTCGACCAGCGACTGCAGCACGATCACCAGCGCCGCGACGCCCCATTCCACCGGCAGGGCCAGGGCCAGCGGCAGGACGACGAAGGAATTGCGCGTGCCGAAGCTGAACGCGACCGCCCGTCCGGCGGCCGCGGGCAGGGCGAAGGCCCGCGCGACGAGCAGCCCGAGCGCGAGCGCGCCGGCCAGGAACAGCACGAACACCACCGTCACCGCGGCGAGCCCGGCCAGCGCCCCGGCCAGCGTGCCGCCCTGGCCGAGGGCGATCAGGAACACCACCACGGCGAGCAGCGGCACCGGCGCCGCGCCCATGGCGCGCACCACCGCCGCCCCGGCCGGCGCGCGTTCGGCCCAGCGTTCCAGCAGCCAGGCCAGCGCCAGCGGCGCGGCGATCAGCAGCGCGAAGACGAGCAGCAGCCGCTCGGCCGGCAAGGCGACGAGTTCCCCCGTGCCGAGGAACAGCCAGAGATAGGCCGGCAGCAGGACCATCTGCGCGAGCAGCAGCAGCGGCACCGCGGCGATCAGCCCGGCCGTGTCCCCGCGCGCGAGATGCGTGAAGGTGATGGACCAGTCGGTGCAGGGCAGCAGCAGCACCAGCAGCACGCCGAGGCGGATGGCCGGATCGGCCGGCACGAGCGGCCAGAGCGCGGCGACCAGCAGCGGCACCAGCAGGAAGTTGCCGGCCAGCAGCGCGCCGAGCAGCCGCAGGTCCCGAAGCCCATCGGCGACACGGGTCAGCGGCACCTGGGTGAAGGTGGCCAGCAGCAGGCAGGCGAGCGCGGGCCAGAGCAGCGCCTCCGCCGATGCGGCAAGGGCGGGCGCGCCCGCCTCCGCACCGAGCCCCGCGGCGGCGGCGGCCAGGTAGAACCAGACCTGGTGGCGTTCGAGCGTGGCGCGGTCGGGGAACATGGGCGCGGCGGACATAGCGCGGGCGCGGCGCGAGGGAACCGCCCGGCGCGGGGCGGCGCGGCAGGTCCGGCGCGCGCGCGGGGGCTGGTGCGGAGCCCGCAGCTTGCCTCCGCCCCCTCCGCGGCCTATATAGGCCGAAATCGCTTTCCGGTTCGCGGAAGGCGGCCCGGAAACGGGCCGCCTTTTTTGTTGGCCGGAGGCGCGCCAGACAGGCCGCATGACCGAAGCCGCAGCACCCGCCCCCGACACCGACCTGCCCCGCCATGAGGGCCTCGAGGCCCGCATCGCGGACGCCATCCTGCCCAGCCTCATGCAGATGGGCTACGAGCTCGTCCGCGTGCAGGTCAGCGGCAAGGAACGCCCGACCGTGCAGATCATGGCCGACCGTGCCGATGGGGCACCCTTCCGCGTCGAGGATTGCGAGGCGATCAGCCACACGATCGGCGCCGTGCTCGACGTGGCGGACCCGATCCGCGGCGAATGGACGCTCGAAGTCTCCTCCGCCGGCATCGACCGCCCGCTGACCCGCGCCAAGGACTGGAACCGCTACGCCGGGCATGTCGCGACGGTGGAACTCGCCGTGCCGGTCGAGGGCCGCAAGCGCTTCCGCGGCATCGCGCTGGCCGCCGATGCCGAGACGGTGCGCATGCAGCTCGAGGACGGCACCGAAGCGCGCTTCCCGCGCGGCAACATCCGCAAGGCGAAGCTCGTGCTCACCGACGAACTGATCGCCGCCACCCGCGCCGCCGCCGGCGACGCGGAAGCGGACGAGGACGATGCCGAAGGCGAAGGGCAAGCCCCCGCCCGGCCAACCCCACGCAAGGGACACTGACGCCATGGCCCTCGATGTCGCCATCGCCCGCCCCGAACTCCTCCAGGTCGCCGACGCCGTCGCGCGCGAGAAGATGATCGAGCGCGAGGAGGTGCTGGAGGCCATGGAGCAGGCCATCCAGAAGGCCGGCCGCGCCAAATACGGGCACGAGAAGGACATCCGCGCCGTCATCGACCGCAAGACCGGCGAGGTGAAGCTCTCCCGCTGGACCGAGGTGGTGGAGGCCGAGCCGGTCGAGAACGAGGCGACGCAGATGCCGCTGCGCATCGCGCAGAAGATCAAGCCCGGCATCGCCGCCGGCGAGTTCATCGTGGACCCGCTGCCGCCGATCGATTTCGGCCGCATCGCCGCGCAGACCGCCAAGCAGGTGATCGTCCAGCGGGTGCGCGAGGTGGAGCGTTCCAAGCAGTTCGCCGAATACAAGGACCGCGTCGGCGAGATCATCAACGGCATCGTGAAGCGCACCGAGTACGGCAACCTCATGGTCGATCTCGGCCGCGCCGAGGCGCTGCTGCGGCGGGACGAGACCATCCCGCGCGAGGCCTACAAGAACGGCGACCGCGTGCGCGCCTACATCTACGACGTGCGGGAGGAACCGCGCGGCCCGCAGATCTTCCTCAGCCGCACCCATCCCGGCTTCCTCGCCAAGCTCTTCGCGCAGGAGGTGCCGGAGATCTACGACGGCATCATCGAGATCAAGGCGGTGGCGCGCGACCCCGGCAGCCGCGCCAAGATGGCGGTGATCAGCCGCGACAGCTCGATCGACCCGGTCGGCGCCTGCGTCGGCATGCGGGGGTCCCGCGTGCAGGCGGTGGTGCAGGAACTGCAGGGCGAGAAGATCGACATCATCCCCTGGTCGCCCGACCAGCCGACCTTCATCGTCAACGCCCTCGCGCCCGCCGAGGTCAGCAAGGTCGTGCTCGACGAGGAAGGCCGCCGCTGCGAGGTGGTGGTGCCGACCGACCAGCTCAGCCTGGCGATCGGCCGGCGCGGGCAGAATGTCCGCCTCGCCTCCCAGCTCACCCGCTTCGACATCGACATCCTGACCGAGGACGAGGAGAGCGAGCGCCGGCAGGAGGATTTCCGCAAGCGCAGCGGCCTCTTCGTCGAGGGCCTGGATGTGGACGACGTGATCGCCGGGCTGCTGGTGACCGAGGGCTTCGGCTCGATCGAGGAGATCGCCGAGGTCGATGACGAGGAACTCGGCTCGATCGAGGGCTTCGACGAGGCGATCGCCGCGGAGCTGAAGCGCCGCGCCGCCGCCTTCCTCGAGAAGCGCGACGCCGAGTTCGACGCCAAGCGCCAGGAGCTCGGCGTGGAGGACACCATCGCCGAGATCGGCGGCTTCAGCCCGGCCATGCTCGTCGCGCTGGGCGAGAAGGGGGTCAAGACGCTCGAGGACCTGGCCGACCTGGCCGGCGACGAGCTGGCGGAGATCCTCGGCGCCGAGGCGGTGGACGAGGAGAACGCCAACGCCATCATCATGGCGGCCCGCCAGGCCGCCGGCTGGTTCGGCGACGAACCGCTGCCGGAGGCCGAGGCCGAGGCCGAGGGTGAAGGCGCCGGCGAGGAGCCGGCCGGCCCTGCCGAGGGGGAGGCGGACGACGCCCAGCGCACCTGACATCGCCGAGCCCGACGCGGCGGAGGAGCCGGAACGCGGCCCGCTCCGCCGCTGCCTGGTGACGCGCGCGCGCCAGCCGAAGGAGGCGATGATCCGCTTCGTGCTCGGCCCGGACCGGCAGGTGGTGGCCGATCTCGCGGAGTCGCTGCCGGGTCGGGGAATGTGGTTGAGCGCGAAGGCCGATGTGTTAGAAGAGGCAGCGCGCCGCGGGGCCTTCGCGAAGGCCATGCGCGGCGAGGTGCGTGTGCCCCCCGACCTTCGCGCGACGATCGAGGATGGCCTGCGGGGGCGCATCCGGGACCTTCTCGGCTTCGCGCGGCGTGCGGGGCAGGCGGTCAGCGGCTGGCAGGCGGCGCGGGAATGGCTGGTGGCCGGCCGCGTCGGGTTGCTGGTGCAGGCGTCGGATGGCAGCGAGGCCGAAAAGGCGCGGCTGCTGGGATCGCGGGAGGTTTCCGTGGTCTCGCCTCTGGACGCGGCGCAACTTGGCATGCCCTTCGGTCGAGACCGGGCGGTGCATGTCGCCATCGCCCGCGGGCGGCTGGCGGAGAAGATCGCGGCGGAAGCCGCCAGGCTGGCCGGGCTGACAACGGCCGGCGCAACGCGTTGAGAAAAGAGCGGGTTCGAATCGGCTGATGAGCGACCAGAACGACCAGGATGCGGGCAAGGGCCGGCTTTCGCTGCGGCCCGGTGGACGGCTCGACCTGGGCAAGACCGTGGATGGCGGCAGCGTGCGCCAGTCCTTCAGCCATGGCCGCAGCAAGGTGGTCCAGGTGGAGGTGGTGAAGAAGCGCACCGGCCCGGGCGCGCCAGTCGCCAAGGCCGCCGCCCCCGCCGCCCGCCCCGGCCCCGGCGCCAAGCCGGCGAGCCCCGGCACCTCCGGCCCGGCGGGCAAGCCCGCGCCCGGCGCGGCCCGCCCGCTGACCCAGGCGGAACTCGCCGTCCGCCAGCGCGTGCTCGAGGAGCAGCGGAAGGTCGATGCCGACCGCCAGCGCGATGACCGCGAACGCCAGGCGCTGAGCCTGCGCTCCGCCGCCGAGGAGGCCGAGCGCCGCCCGGCGCCGGAACCCGAGGCGCGCCAGCCGGAGGCCCCTCCGCCCCCGCCGGCCGCTGCCCCGCCGCCCCCGGCCGCCGAGGCGCCCCGCGCCGCCGAGCCGCCGCCCGCGCCGGAGCCGGCCCCGGCCGCACGGGTGGCCGAACCGCCGCCGCCATCCCCCCCGCCCGCCACGGCGCCCGCCGTGGCCCCGCCGGCGGCGCCGCGCCCGATCGCCCGCGAGCCCGGCCCCGCGCCGCGCCGCGACGAAGGGGGCTACCCGCCCCGCCGCGACGAGGGCTATGGCCCGCGCCGTGACGCGCCGGCCGGCGCCCCCTCCGGCCCCCGCGGCGACTACGGCGCCCCGCGCCGCGACTATGGCGGCGGCCCCGGCGGTGCCGGCGCCCCGCGCCGCGATTTCGGCGGCGGCCCGGGCTCGGGTCCGCCGCGCCGCGACTTCGGCGGCCCTGGCGCCGGCGCCCCGCGCGAAGGCTACGGCCCGCGCCGCGACGGACCCGGCGGCCCGCCCTCCGCCCCGCGCGGCGATTACGGCTCCGGCCCCCGCCGCGAAGGCGGCCCGCCGCGCTACGGCGATGCGCCGCGCCCGGCCGGCGGCGGCTATGGCCCGCGCCGCGACGGCCCTGCCGGCCCCGGCGGCCCCGGTGCCGGCCCGCGCCCGCCCGGCCCGCCGATGCGCTCCGGCCGCCCCGGTCCGGTGCCGAGCAGCCTCGGCGGCCCGCGCCGCCCCGGCGTCGGCGCCCCTCCGGGCCCCGGCACCGACGCGCCGACCAAGCTCTCGCTGCGGCCGCGCCACGAGGATGACCGCCGTCGTCCCGGCGGCATGGGCGCCGACGCGAAGAAGGGCGGCACGCCCGTCCCGGCGAAGAAGGTCAACACGCTGGCCGGCCCCTCCGGCCGGCGCGAGGGCCGCATCGACATCGGCGCCGCGCTGGAGGGCGAGGACGAGAAGGTCCGCTCGATCGCCTCGATCCGCCGTGCGCGGGAGCGGGAGCGGCGGCAGCAGGAACTCGCCCGTCTGCGGGCGGGTGCCGAACGTGTCGTGCGCGACGTGGTGATCCCCGAGACCATCACCGTGCAGGAACTCGCCAACCGCATGGCCGCCCGCGGCGGCGAGGTGGTGAAGGCGCTGTTCCGGATGGGCGTGATGGCGACGCTGACGCAGTCCATCGATGCCGACACCGCCGAACTCGTGGTGCAGGAATTCGGCCATCGCGTCCGCCGGGTGGCGGAAGGCGATGTCGAGATCGGGCTGGAAGGCGTGCTCGACGAGGAGGAGGCGCTGCTGCCGCGCCCGCCGGTCGTCACCATCATGGGCCATGTGGACCACGGCAAGACCAGCCTGCTCGATGCGCTGCGCCAGGCCGATGTCGCGGCGCATGAGGCGGGCGGCATCACCCAGCACATCGGCGCCTATACGGTGACGCTGGCCGAGGGCAACCGCGTGACCTTCATCGACACGCCGGGCCACGAGGCCTTCACCGCGATGCGCGCGCGCGGCGCCGGCGTGACCGACATGGTCGTGCTGGTGGTCGCGGCCGATGACGGCGTGATGCCCCAGACGATCGAGGCGATCAGCCACGCCCGCGCGGCCGAGGTGCCGATCATCGTGGCCATCAACAAGATCGACAAGCCGGGCGTGCGGCCGGAACGCGTGCGCCAGGAACTGCTCCAGCACGAGATCGTGGTGGAGAGCCTGGGCGGCGAGACGCAGGAGATCGAGGTCTCGGCGACGCAGAAGATCAACCTGGACGGCCTGCTGGAAGCCATCGCGCTGCAGGCGGAGATCCTCGATCTCCGCGCCAACCCCGATCGCGCCGGCGAAGGCACGGTGATCGAGAGCAAGCTCGATCGCGGCCGCGGCCCGGTGGCGACCGTGCTGGTCCAGCGCGGCACGCTGAACCAGGGCGACATCGTGGTGGCCGGCGCCGAATGGGGCCGGGTGCGCGCGATGCTCGACGACAAGGGCCGCCAGGTGAAGGAGGCCGATCCCTCGACCCCGGTCGAGATCCTCGGCCTCTCGGGCGTGCCCGCCGCCGGCGAGACCTTCGTCGCGGTGGAGGACGAGGCCCGCGCGCGCGAGATCAGCGAGTTCCGCCAGCGCAAGCTGCGCGAGAAGCAGGTGGCCGCGATGTCGGCCGGCCGCGGCAGCCTGAACGACATGCTCGCCCGCATCCAGGCCGGCGCGCAGAAGGAAGTGGCCGTCGTCGTCAAGGCCGACGTGCAGGGCAGCGCGGAGGCGATCTCCGTCACGCTCGGCAAGATCGGCAACGAGGAGGTGAAGGTCCGCGTGCTGCTCTCGGCGGTCGGGCAGATCACCGAATCCGACGTGCAGCTCGCCAAGGCCTCCAACGCCGTGATCGTCGCGTTCAACGTCCGCGCCACGACCCAGGCGCGGGAGCTGGCGCAGCGCGAGAACGTGGACATCCGCTACTACTCGATCATCTACCAGGTGGCGGACGACATCGAGACGCTGGTGCGCGGCAAGCTGGCGCCGGTGCAGCGCGAGAAGTTCCTGGGCTACGCGCAGATCCTGCAGGTGTTCGAGGTCAAGCGCGTCGGCAACGTCGCCGGCTGCCGCGTGACCGAGGGCGTGGTGCGCCGCGGCGCCGGCGTGCGGCTGCTGCGCGACGGCGTGGTGATCCACCAGGGCGAGCTGAGCACGCTGCGCCGCTTCAAGGATGACGTGAAGGAAGTGACGTCCGGCTATGAATGCGGCATGGGCTTCGCGAACTACAACGACATCCGCGAGGGCGACCAGATCGAGTGCTACGAGACGGAGACCGTCGCGGCCGAACTCTGAGCCGCGTCACCCGGTCGGAACGGGCGGGGGGCGCGGCGCAGGCCGCGCCCCTTCGCATTTGGAGGAGGGCAGAGATGGCCCGCAAGCATGCCCCGAAGGATGGCGACAGCCTCGGCCCGAGCCAGCGCCAGCTCCGCGTCGCGGAGGAGGTTCGCCACGCCCTCTCGGCGACCTTCGCGCGCGAGACCTTCCGCGACCCCGACCTGCAGGACCTGCATGTGACGGTGACCGAGGTCCGCGCCTCCCCCGATCTCAAGCACATGACCGCCTTCGTGAGCGGCCTCGGGCGCGACCTGACGAAGGAGCAGTTCGCCGGGTTGCGCCGCGTCTCGCCCTTCCTGCGGCGGCAGGTGGCGCAGGCAGTGCGGCTGAAATACGCCCCCGACCTGCATTTCCAGCCCGACACCGCGCTGGACTACGCGATGAAGATCGACGCGGTGCTGAAGCGGCCGGAGGTGGCGCGCGACCTCGCGCCCGCGGCGAAGCCGGCGGCCGACCCTGGGACGAAGCCCGCCGAAGAGGATTGAAGCGCCAGCCCTCCGAGGCGCATATCATGCGCCAAGGAGGTGCCCGATGGACGGCGTGACGCTCCGCGAGGCGAGCGAGGACCTGCCCGCGCTGATCGAACGCGTGGAGCGGGGCGAGGAGGTCGTCATCACCCGTGACGGCAGGCCGGTGGCGCGTCTGGTGCCGGAAGCCGCGCCTGAGCGGACGGGGCGGCGCAAGCGGACGCCAGAGCAGGAGCAGGCGCTGGCGGAGAGCATCGCCTTGGCCATGAAGCCGCGCCAGCGCGCCAGCTGGAAGTTCGATCGGAATGAGCTCTACGACGATCGGGGCTGACGCGCGCCATTCGCGACCGTGGACAGCAATGTCCTCATCTATTGCGTTGACAGCGGTGACCCGCGGCAACGTGCCGCGAATGCCATCCTGGCAGGCCTCGCCGCGGCCGGCGGCCCGATCACGCTGCAGGCCCTGGGCGAGTTCTTCCATGCGGCTCGGCGCAAGAAGAAGATGACCGTCGCGGAGGCCGCCGACCAGGTGAGGCTTTGGCGGGTGGCCTTCGGCCCGCCGGTCGTCGCCGTGCCGAATTGCCTGGACATCGCGATCGAGGCCGCCGCGAGCGGCCGCTTCCAGTTCTGGGACGCCATGCTGCTCGCCACCGCCGGCGCGGCCGGCTGCACCGCGCTCATCACCGAGGACATGGCCCCCGGCGCCATGCTCGCCGGCGTGGTCGTCGTGCAGGCCTTCGCGGGCGACGCGGTCTCGCCCGAGGCCGCCGCGCTGCTCGGCTGAACCGCCGCCCGGCTTCGCCCCCCGCGCCCGGCGTGCTAGGCCGCGCGCTTTCCGGACGAGAGTGCAGGTATGAGTGAGCACGGCAGGGGCGGGCCTCGGCGCCCCGGCGGTGGCCGTTACGGCGGCCGCCAGCAGAACCGCAAGCCGAAGGGCCGGCCCCTCGATGGCTGGCTGATCGTGGACAAGCCCTCGGGCATCGGCTCGACCGATGTGGTGAACCAGGTCAAGCGGCTGTTCCAGGCGCAGAAGGCGGGCCATGGCGGCACGCTCGATCCGCTGGCCACCGGCCTGCTCCCGGTCGCCTTCGGCGCCGCCACCAAGACAGTCCCCTATGTGATGGACGGCACCAAGACCTACCGCTTCACGCTGAAATTCGGCGAGGCGCGGGACACCGACGACGCCGACGGCCAGGTGACGGAAACCAGCCCCATCCGCCCGACCGACGCGCAGATCAGCGCCGCCCTGCCCGCCTTCCGCGGCGACATCATGCAGGTGCCGCCGGCCTATTCCGCCATCAAGATCGGCGGCGAGCGCGCCTACGACCTGGCGCGGGAAGGCCAGGCGGTGGAGATCGCGCCGCGGCCGGCCCGGGTGGACCGCTTCGAGCTGGTCGAGCGGCCGGACGCCGACACCGCGATCTTCCACGTGGAATCGGGCAAGGGCGTCTACATGCGCTCCCTCGCGCGCGACATCGCGCGGGCCTGCGGCACGGTGGGGCATGTCACGGCCATTCGCCGGCTGCGGGTCGGCCCCTTCCGGGAGGAGCACGGAATCCCGCTGGACAAGCTGACGGGTTCGGGCGATACCCCGCCCCCTTCCCCGGACCTCCTGCTTCCGGTGACGACCGCGCTGGCCGACATCCCGGCACTGGCCGTCACGGACGAGGAGGCCATCCGCCTCTTCCAGGGCCAGGCGCTCAGCCTGGTGGACCTGATGGGGCGGGTTCCGGACGATGCCGACCCTGAAGGCGGGTTGGTGCGCGCCATGGCGGGGGGGCGCCTGATCGGCCTGTGCCGGCTCGAGGACGGATGGATGCAGCCCGAAAGGCTGCTCACCGCGGAGCAGGCCGGGCTCGGGGGCGAACAACCCTGACCGCGAAGGATACGCCGATGTCGACCGACCCCGAGCGCCGCGCCGCGCTCATCAAGGACTATGCGACCAAGCCGGGCGACACCGGCAGCCCCGAGGTGCAGGTGGCGCTGCTCTCGGACCGCATCTCCGGCCTGACCGAGCACCTCAAGACCCACCCCAAGGACTTCCACAGCCGGCGCGGCCTTCTCGTGCTGGTGGGCCAGCGGCGCGGGCTGCTGGACTACCTGAAGAAGAAGGACCAGCCGCGCTACGAGAGCCTGATCGGCCGCCTCGGCCTGCGCCGCTGATCGCCGGGCGGGGAGGGCGCCACCCTCCCCGCGCGGCCGTCCTTCAGGCCGCCTTCGACTTCACCCAGCCGATATAGCCGCGCACATCCGCCGCCGGTCCGGTGTAGGCCGCGCCGAGCGCCTGCTCCATCGCGGCCATGTAGGCGCGCGCCCAGTCGGGCAGCGGCGCGTCCAGGATGCCCATGAATTCCAGCGTCGCCGCCAGCCGGATATCGGCGATGGAGGGCGTGTCGCCGCCGATGAAGGGCTTTCCGCCGAGATAGAACTTGCGGAAGACCTCGAGCGGCCCGGCGATCGCGGCCTCCGCCGCGGCGCGCGCCGCCTCCTTCGCCGCGTCGTCGGCGCCGCTCGCGCCGACCTCGCCCGGATAGAGCGGGAAGCCGAGCTTCGGGTAGCAGGCGCGCGCGACCAGCGGATAGAGCGTGCCGGTGAGGTAGAACATCGCGCTGTCCTGCATCGCGCGCGCCGCCGGGTCGGTCGGGTAGAAGCGCGCCAGGCCGTGCTTGTTGCAGAGATACTGCATGATCGCGCAGCTCTCCCACAGCGCGCCCCGGGGCAGGTCCGGCGCCTCGATCATCGGCGTCAGGAAGGCGGGGTTGCGCGCGGCGAATTCCGGCGTGCGGGTCTGGCCGTAGGCATCCTCCTCGGCATGCGGCAGGCCGGCGGCGCGGACGAGCACGCGCACGGCCATGTTGTTCACGCTCGGCTTGATGACGCTGAGCTTGAGCTGGGACATCCGGGGATTCCTCTCAGTACGGGTTCTTCGGGGCACGGTCGGCCGAGAGGCTCGGCCGGCGCGCGGCCAGCGCCTCGATCGCGTCGGCCAGGTGGATTTCCGCGATGTGGTGGTCGCCGCGCGCGACGCGCAGCCTGTGCGCTTCCAGCAGTACATCGGCATGGGTCGCACCCGCCGGCGGCTCGAAGCGGTAGGCGGCGAGCTCGATCAGCAGGCCGAGCGGATCCTTGAAATAGATCGAATCCATGAAGCCGCGGTCCTTCACGCCGCTATGCGTGATGCCGCGCTCATCCAGCCTTGCGACGGCCTGCGCGAAGGTCGCGCGGGAGACGGAGAAGGCGATGTGATGCACGCAGCCCGGCTCGGTCGGCGTCCGCCGCGGATCGGCCTCCCGGCTGTCGTCGGTGAAGATGGTGATCAGCCGGCCGTCGCCGGGATCGAAGTAGAGATGGCTCTCGCTGGCGCGGTCGAGATTCGGCTGCTCGAAGACGAAGGGCATGCCGAGCACGCCTTCCCAGAAATCGATCGAGGTCTGCCGGTCCGCGCCCACCAGCGTGATGTGGTGCACGCCCTGCGATTGCAGCTTGCGCATCGCGCCCTCCCGCGCCGTCGTTGCGGCGCAGACTACACCGCGGAGCCCAGCCCGCGCGAGATCGCCGCGGCGGTCTCTAGCAGCGCCCTGCGCGCGGCGTGGCGGGCGGGCTCGGCGGCCTCGGGCAGCGGCGCGGCGAGGTTGATCGCCGCGACCACGCCGCCCGCCGCATCGCGCAGCGGCGCGGCGATCGAGGCCATGCCGGCCTCGAACTCGCCGAGATGCAGCACATGCCCGCGCGCGCGATCCGCCCTGGCCCGGCGCGCCAGTGCCGCGGCGCCCGGCCAGCCGCGTCGGCCGCCCGCGCGTTCGGCGAGCGCGGCCAGCGCCGCATCCTCGAGCCCCGCGAGCAGCACGCGCCCCATCGCCGCCGCATGCGCCGGCAGGCGCGAGCCGACATGCACGAGGCCCTTCTGGCCGCGCCGCGCCGGCAGGCGCAGCAGGTAGACCACGTCGAGCCCCTCGAGCACGCCGAGATGCGCGGACCAGCCGGTCGCATCGCGCAGCGCCTCGAGCGCCGGCGCCGCCGCCGGCAGCACGTCGCGGGCCGGCAGCACGCCATGCCCGAGCCGCAGCAGCGCCGGGCCGAGCGTGTAGTCCCCGCGTGCCGGATCATGCAGCAGGAAGCCGAGCTCCGTCAGCGTGTGCACCACGCGGAAGGCGGCGGAGCGCGTCACCCCCACCGCCTGGGCGATGCCCGTGAGCGAGAGGCGTGGCGTCGCCGGCGTGAAGGCGGCCAGCGCCTCGAGCCCGCGCGCGAGCCCGGGCACGAGGTAGCGGTCCGGTCCCGGCGTTTTGCCCATGAAACGCAGCCTAGCCCGGCGGCGCGCCCTGACGCTATGGGAAGCGCCAGGAGAGGCGAGGAGACGGACGATGAACGTGATCGCGAAGCCCGACGCGCTGACCAGCCAGGTGGTGCGCCATGTGGACAAGAGCTTCGACTGGGACGCCTTCCCCTCGAACCGCGGCTACGCGGAACTCGCCCGCGCGCAGATGCGCTACATCGGCGCCGGCGGCAGCCCGAAGGTGGGCGAGCCCGGCACCATCCCGCCGCAGCACTTCACCCTCAGCCTGATCCACAAGCCGGTCGGCAACTACGCCGCCTGCCACGCGCATGAGATCGAGGAGAGCTTCCTGATCATCGCCGGCGTGCTGGTGGTGGGCTGGGAAAGGGATGGCGAGGTCTGCGAGGTCAAGCTCGGCCCGAAGGACATGATCCTCAACGCGCGCGACGTGGGCCACGGCTTCCGCAACGACGGCATCGAGCCGGTGCTGATGAGCATCAGCGTGGATGTCGGCAAGCCGCTGCCGCCGCGCTACCTCTACCATCCGAAGCTCGGCACCGATCCGGCGCTCGCGCGCAGCTTCGGCGCCGCGCCCGGCCGGACGATCCCCTTCGACCCGCACGGCGATCATCCGCTGCAGCAGGCGATGGCGCGCAACGTCATCCGCCATGTCGAGGCGCCCGCGATCCGCGAGGCGGCGGGCTTCCAGCGCCGCGTCTATGTCGGCCCGGGCGGCGTGGAGAGCGACACCTGCCGCAAGGAGATGTGGGGCATCCCCGTCGGCTGCGCCGTGAAGCCCCATGCGCGCCCCGTCGAGGAGGCGCTGATGGTGCTCGAGGGCAATCTCGTCGTCGGCTGGGAGGAGGACGGCGTGGCGGTGGAGAAGGAACTCGGCCCGCGCGACCTGGTGTTCCACCCGGCCGGCCGGCCGCACTGGTTCCGCAACGCCGGAATCGGCCCCTGCACCGCCTGGTGCGTGGTCGGCGAAGCCGGCGGCGAGACGGTGCGCTTCGAGGCCGCGTAGCGCCCTCTCCCTCCCCCGCAAGCGGGGGCTCGCGGCACTGCCGCGAGGCCGAAGGCTGGTCGGGGTGGGGGTGCGGTCGCGACGCGCGGGCCTACCGCATCGCCGGCTTCACGCCTTCCCCCGCCCGCTCTGGTCCACCGCCTGGCGCTGGCGCCGCGTGGCGGGGTCGATCCCGCCGGCGATCGCCCATTCCGCGAACAGGTCCGGCCGGCGCTCGAAGCTCTGCGGCACCCAGGCCTCGGTGCACCAGTCGTCGTCGGCGTAGTATTCGAGCGGCGGGCCGAGCGGGTTCAGGAAATACCAGAAATAGGCCGAGGAGATCGGATGCCGCCCGGGCCCGATCTCCGTCTTCCAGCCTTTCGCCGCCATCGCGATTCCGCCGCCGATCACCTCATGCACATCGGCCAGGGTGAAGGCGACATGGTTCACGCCCGGCTTCCCCGGGCGGTTCAGGATGAAGAGGTTGTGGTGTTCGCCCGGCGTGCGGCAGCGCAGGAACACGCCGTGGCCCGGATACTCGTCGCTGACGGTGAAGCCGATCGTCTCCGTGTAGAAGGCGCGCATCGCCGCGAAATCGGCGGCGAAGAGCACGACATGCCCGAGCTTGATCGGCCGCGCATGCACATGCACCGGCGAGCGCCGGTCCACCCGCTGCGGGGTGCCCGGCGCGTTCGCCGGCGTCGGCGTCACCCGCACCGCGCGTCGGCGGCTGACGCGGAAGCCAAGGCGAAGCCCGTTCGGATCGCTCAGCGGCCGGAGCCGCGCGAGATCGGCCTCGTCGTCCACGCCCCAGATCACCTCGCGCAGCGTGCTGCCCGGCTCGATCGCCGGCGGCAGGTCCGGCGCATCCGCCGGCCGCACCACCACCTCGCCGCCATCCAGCGTCTCGAAGACCAGCCGGTCCGCCTCGGCGCGCGTCTCGCGCAGCCCCCAATCGGTCAGGAACTGCCGCGACGCGTCCATGTCCGCGACGCCGAAGACCACCGCATCCACGCCTGTGAAGGCCATCGCGCGCGCCCCTCAATCCGCCGTGATGCCGCGTTCGCGGATCACCTGTGCCCAGAGCGCCGTCTCCCGCCGGAGCCTGGCCGCGAAGACCGCGGGCGGCTCGCACAGCACGTCGAGGCCCTGGTTCGCCAGCGTCTGCGCGTTGTCCGGCGCGCGGAGGATCGCCTCCACCGTCGCGCCGATCGCCGCCACCGTCGCCGCCGGCACCGCCTTCGGCACCAGCAGCCCGTACCAGGAGGTCACGTCGATATCGGGGAAGCCGCTTTCGGCGAGGGTCGGCACCTCCGGCAGCGCCGCCACGCGCTGCGCCGTCGTCACCGCGAGGGCATGCAGCCGCCCTTCGCGGATGCCCGGCAGCACCACGGGCAGGTTGGACGAGAGCAGCTGCACCCGCCCGCCGAGCAGGTCGGTCAGCGCCTGGGTCGTGCCGCGATAGGGCACGTGCTGGATCTCGATGCCGGCCTTGCTGCGCAGCAGCTCCATCTGGAGATGCAGCTGGCTGCCGACGCCCGAGGAAGCATAGGCGATCGTGTCCGGCCGCGCCTTCGCCGCCGCGACCAGCGCCTGCACGTCGCGCAGCGGCGTGTTCGCCGGGCCGACGATGACGTTCGGCGTGGTCGCCATCATCGAGACCGGCGCGAAGTCCCGCTCCACGTCATAGGGCAGGTTGCGGATGATGGTCGGGCTGATGGTGAGGTTGCCGGCGGGGATCACCAGCATACTCGTCCCGTCCGTCGCGCCGCGGCGCACGAGGTCGATGCCGATGGTGCCGCCGCCGCCGGTGCGGTTGTCCACGCTCGCCGTCGCGCCGCGCGCCACGAAGCCCGCCGCCAGCACGCGCGCCAGCACGTCGATCGGCCCGCCCGGCGTGAAGGGTGCGACCAGCGTGACCGCGCGGCCCGGGAATCCCGCCGGCAGCTGCGCCCGCGCCGGCAGGGCGAAGGCGGACGCGCCCGCCGCGACCAGGCCGCGCCGCGTGATGGTCATGCTCATGCTGCCTCCGAAAGGGGAACCGCCCAGGAATCGTAGCCATAGACCCAGTCCGCGTTGCCGCCCTCGCGCAGCCAGTCGTTGCGGCGCGAGCCGAGCTGGATGCGCGCGGCGCGGCCCCGCCGCGCCGCCTCGTAGCGCGCGAAGGCCGCCGCGATGTCGTCCGCCTCCTTGACGCAGCGCGCGAGCACCACCGCATCCTCGATCGCCTGGCAGGCGCCCTGCGCCATGAAGGGCAGCATCGGGTGCGCCGCGTCGCCGAGCAGCGTCACGCAGCCCTCCGACCAGAAGGGCAGCGGATCGCGCTCGTAGAGCGCGGTCTTGAGCACCGCGTCGCAGGCATCGAGCAGCGCGCGCGCCTCGGGGTGGAAGTCGGCGTAGAGGTCGCGCAGCTCGTCCACGCTGCCTGGCTGCGTCCAGCTCTCGTGCCGCCAGCTTTCCTGCGCGATGGTCGCGAAGACGAAGATGTCCTCCCCGCGGTTGAGCGGGAAGGTGACGATCTGGCTCTGCGGGTTCGGCCCCCACCACTTGGTGAAGCTGTCGAGGTTCGGCAGCCCCGCCAGCCGCGCCGCCGGCACCACCGCGCGGAAGGCGACGATGCCGGTGAAGCGCGGATGCTCCGCACCATGCAGCGCGCTGCGCACCTGCGAGTGGATGCCGTCCGCGCCGACCAGCGCGGCGGCGCGGGTCTCGCGCCCATCGGCGAAGCGGATCACCGCGCCGCCGCCGGCACGCTCCACGGCCAGCGCGCGGCGGCCGAGATCCAGCGCGTCATCGGGCAGCGCCGCCTCCAGCGCGGCCAGCAGGTCGGCACGATGCAGCGTGAGCTGCGGCGCGCCATAGAGCCGCTCCGCCTCCTCCGCCATCGGCAGGCGGGATGTCTCGGCGCCGCTGTCCCACATCCGGCTGATGCGGAAGCGCGGCCGCGCCGCGGTGCGCCGGATGGCGTCGCCTACGCCGAGCCCGTCCAGCGCGCGGACCGCGTTCGGCGTCAGGTTGATGTCCGCGCCGACACGGGCGAAGCGCGCCGTCTGCTCGAGGACCCGCACCTCCTGCCCGGCGCGGTGCAGCGCGATCGCCGCGGCGAGGCCGCCGACGCCGCCGCCGAGGATCGTGATCATGCGGCGGGCTCCACCTGCTTCCGCGCCTGGCGCGCGAGATGCCGGCGCAGGCGCATCAGACCCGCATCGTGCTGGTAGAGATTCTCATGCCCTTCGAGCCCGAGCCCGCTTCCGTCGAGCATCAGCCGGTCCTGTTCCAGCACATGCCAGTGGCGGGGTTCGAGCGTGGTGCGGTAGAGGAAGCGCCAGACGTCGCGCTGCCAGCCCTGCACGCGGCGGCAGCGGAAGAAGAAGCAGGCGGAGTTCGTCGCGTCGATCGGCGTGATGACGGAGACGATGGCGAAGTTCCCGCCCGGGCCGCCGGTGCGCGGATAGGGGATCTCGAGCCGCACGAACAGCGCGCCGTCGTCCAGGAACTCCGACCAGTCGAAGTTCACGTCGCGCTGGCCTTCCTTCTCGAAGACGAAGCCCTTCGCCGTGTCGCGCGTGACGAAGCGGGCTTCCGTGTCGCCCTGGTACATCGTGTGGGAATTGGCGTGCAGGTACGTCCCGTGCATCGGGTCCATCAAGTTGTCGTAGATGTAGCGCCAGTTGGCGTTCCAGTCGGCGTAGCAGCAGAAGCGCGACCAGTCCGCCGCAACGAGCTGCTCCGGCGGGTTGAACGGCGCCGGCGCCGCCCCGCCGAACCAGAGCCAGATCGCGTCGGCACATTCCTCCGCCGGATAGGTCCTGACCAGCCGCTTGCCTTCCAGCGCGCAGCCCGGCTGGCCGGGCACCGCGAGCACCGTGCCGTCCGGCCCGACCTCCACGCCGTGATAGGCGCAGCGCAGCCGGTCGCCTTCGTTCGTCCCGCGCGAGAGCGGCACCGCGCGGTGCGGGCAGCGGTCGGCCTGTGCGTGCAGCACGCCGAGCGCATCGCGCCACAGCACCAGCTTCTCGCCGAGCCGCGTGAGCGCCACCGGCCGGCCGCCCGCTTCCACGAAGCGGGAGGGCAGTACCGGATACCAGCGCTCGCGCAGGCCGAGCGTGAGGTCGGGCTCCGTGCTCATGCGCCGAGCTCCCGCATCAGCGCGGTGAGGTTCGCCTCGGTCCAGGCGCCGCCCTCGCGCGGCCGCACGCGGCTCGTGTTCAGCGCGGCGACGAGCGCCGGCAGCTCGTGATGGCCCTGGCCGAAGGCCTGCTCGATGGCGCCGGCCAGCGAGATCTCCCAGTCGCTCGGCTCGCGCATCCGCGACTGGTGCGGATCGAGATGCGGGAAGCGGTAGGTCGGCATCCGTCTCTCCTTCTCAGCGGACCGAACCGGCCGCGCCGGCGGGCGGGCCGGCGAAGCTCTCGGCGAAGGGCCCGATCGCGGTCATGTCCACCTCGATCATCGCGGGGCCGGGCGCGGCGAGTGCCGCGTCCAGCGCGGCGGCGAAGGCCTCCGCCCGGTCCACCCGCGCATGCGCGAGCCCGACCGCCCGGCACACCAGCGCGAAATCCGGCGTCAGGATCGAGGCGTAGTGCTGCCGGCCGCCATACTGCGCGTCCTGGATGTTGCGGATCACGCCGTAGCCGCGGTCGTTCATCAGGACGAACACCGTCTCCGCACGGCTCTCCACTGCGGTCGCCAGCTCACCGAGCGAGAGCTGGGCCGCGCCGTCGCCGACCAGCGTGACGGCCTTACCGAGCCCCGCGAGCCCCGCGCCGATGCCCATCGCGATGCCCTGGCCGATTCCCCCGCCCAGCGCATGCACGCCGAGATGCGGCGCCGCCAGCCGCACGAAGCGGTTGCCGAAGGTGGAGTTGGAGATCGTCACGTCGCGCACCCAGGGCAGCGCGCCGCGATGGACGCGCGCGCCGATCGCCTCGGCCACCGGCGCGTAGGGGCCGAGCATGCGGCGCAGCGCCGCCTCGCCTTCCACGCGCGCCGCGCCGATCGAATCGAGGAAGGCGCGATCCGTGCCGAGCGCCCCCGGCAGCCGCGCGAGCAGCCCTTCCAGCACGAGGCGCGCATCGCCCGCGACGAAGAGCTCCACCGGGTAGTTGCGCCCGGCCTGCGAGGGTTCCGCATCGGCCTGCACCAGGCGCGGCAGGCGCATGGCGTTGTTGCGCGTCTCGTTGCCGCGCAGGCGCGAGCCCACCACCAGCATCAGGTCGGCCGCGTCGTAGATGCGCTGCGCCGCCGGGGTCATGTTGAAGGCGCCGAGCGACCAGGCGTGGCCCTCGGCCACCACCGCGCGCCCGTTCGTGCTCGTCACCGCGCCGATGCCGCGTTCGACCAGCGCGGCCGCCGCCGCCGCCGCGCCGCGCGCGCCACCGCCGAGCCAGAGCATCGGCCGCCGCGCCGCGGCGATCCTCGCCGCCAGCTCGTCCAGCGCCGCCGGATCGGGCACGACCGCCTGTGGCGCGATGCGGGCGCGCCGTGGCGGCGCCTTGAGGCGCTGCACGTCGATCGGCAGTTCCAGCGAGACCGGCCCCTGGGGCGCGCTCAGCGCCGCCTGCGCGGCGGCGGAAAGCGCCTCCACCGCGTTCCACGGCTCCCAGGCCCGGAACACCGCCTTGCTGATCGCGCGCAGCATGTCGGGCTGGCGCGGCACGTCGTGGATCGCGGCGCGGTCGCGGTCCATGAAGGGGCGGTCGATCTGGCTGGTGATGTGCAGCACCGGGCTGCCCGCCGTCAGCGCCTCCACCTGCGCGCCGGCCGCATTGCCCGCGGCCGTCCCGGTCGAGGTGATGCAGACGCCAAGCGAGCGCGTCACGCGCGCGTGGGCATCGGCCATGTTCATCGCGCCCGCCTCGCCGCGCGCCGGCGTGAAGCGGATGCGGCCCTGCCGCGCGATCGCGTCCAGGACCGGCATGTTGTGGATCGAGATCACGCCGAAGGCGTGCGTGACGCCGAGATCGGCCAGCGCCGCGGCGATCAGGTCGCCGACCGGCTGGTCAATCGTGCTGTCCGTCAGCGCGTCCATCGCCCGATCCCTCAGATGTGCCGCGACACGCCGCCCGAGACTTCGAGGCTGGCGCCGGTGATGTAGCTCGCCGCAGGAGAGCCGAGAAAGACGATGGCGCGCGCCGGCTCCTCCGGCGCGCCGAGCCGCGCGAGCGGGATGCCCTTCCGCCGCGCGAGATCGCCGAACCAGGATTCGCGCGTCTGCGCCCGGTCCTCGCGCGCCTCGTAGCGGCGCTGCCACTGGCCGGAGTCCACGAGGCCGAGCAGCACGGCATTGACCCGGATGCGCGGCGCGAACTCCGTCGCGAGCGACTTCAGCAGGTTCTGCACGCCGGCGCGCGCGGCGCTGGTGCAGACCATGTGCGGCTCCGGCTGCACCGCGAGCAGCGAGTTGACGCCGACGATCGCCGCCGCGTCGGAGCGTTCGAGCAGCGGGCGGAAGGCGCGGATCGGCAGGACCTGCGAGAAGAACTTGAGGCGCAGCTCCTCCTCCCAGGCGGCGTCGGTCGTCTCCGCGAAGGTCGAGACGCGGCCCTGCCCGGCATTGTTCACCAGCAGGTCGAGCCGCCCGGCCCAGCCTTCCACCGCGGCGGCGAAATCCGCCACCTGCGCCGCGTCCAGCACGTCGCAGCGCCGCGCGAGCAGGTGCTCCGAGGCCAGCGCATCGCGCGCCGCCGCGAGCCGCGCCGTGTCGCGCCCGCAGATCGCCACGCGCGCGCCCTCGGCCAGCAGCAGCCGCGCCGTGGCGAGGCCGATGCCGGATGTCCCGCCCGTCACCACCGCGACGCGCCCGGCGAGCCCGAGATCCATCACGCCACCTCCCGCATGCGCCAGCCGAGCCGTTCGGACAGGCGGCGCGCCGCGCCGGCGACCGCCGCGCCGATCCGCGCCCGCGCCTCGGCGCCGCGGAAGGCGGCGACCTGGCCGCTCACATTGATCGCCGCGGCCGGCCGCCCGGCCGCATCGCGCACCACCGCGGCGACCGAGCCGATCTCCGGCTCGAAGAAGCCCTCGCTCCAGGCGAGCCCGGCGGCGCGGTCGGCGGCGAGGCGGGCGAGCAGCGCCTCGATCGTCGTCGCGGTATGCGGGGTGGAAGGCGGCATCGGCGCGCCGTCATAGAGCGCGCGCAGCTCCGTCTCCGGCAGATGCGCCAGCATGATGCGGCCCATGTTCGCCGCATGCGCCGGCAGGCGGGAGCCGACGCGGATGTTGCTCACGAAGCTGCGGTTCGGCGTGCGCCGAGCGACATAGACCACCTCGCGCCCGTCCAGCACGCCGAGATGGGCCGAGAGGCCGAGCGTCTCGGCGAGTTCCGCCAGCACCGGCGCCGCGATGTCGGCGATGTCCGCGCCGCCGAAGGCCTGCGCGGCAAGCCCGATCACCGCCGGCCCGATGCGCCAGCCGGTGCCGTCGCCGAGCGGCTCCAGGAAGCGCTCGGATTCCAGCGTGTGCAGCAGCCGCAGCAGCGTGGTGCGGCTGATGTCGAGCGCGCGCGCGGTGCGCGACATGTTGCGGCAGGTGTCGCCCTCGGCGATGCGGCGCAGCAGCCGCGCGGCGCGCTGCACGGGGGGCGAGAGATAGGCGTCCTCGGCCTCAGCCATGCGCCAGCTCCGCGAGCAGCGCCGCCGCCTCGGCCGGCGCCTCCTGCGGCAGCGCATGGCCGCAATCGGCGATCAGCCGCAGCGTGGCCGCGGCCGGCAGCGCCGCATGCAGGCGCCGCGCGGCCTCGGGCGGCGTCACCTGGTCCTGCTCACCGCAGGCGACGACGACGGGCGGGCCGATCCGCGCCGCATCGGCCAGCAGGTCGCCGCGCGCCAGCGCGTGCACCGCCTGCGCGTAGCCGGGCAGCCGCACCTCCGCCATCGCCGCGCGGACCGCCGGGACGGCTTCCGGGCGATGCGCGATCCGCCCGGCCCGCTTCGCGGCGAAGGCCTCGGGCCCGAGTTCGGCGAGCTCGTCGATGCGCGCCTGCACCGCCGGCGGCAGCGGCGCATCCGATGCCACGCGGTAGCCGAGCGCCGGGGAGAGCAGCGCGAGCCCCGCGACGCGCGCCGGATGGGCCGCGGCGAAGGCGCCGGCGAACAGGCAGCCGAGCGAATGCCCCGCGAGCACCACACGGTCCCGCCGCAGCGCATCCAGCATCGCGAGCAGCCGCGCCGCATAGTCCGCCGGCGCGGGCCGCTCCGGCGCGACGGGGTCCGAGGCGCCATAGCCCGGCGCCCACCAGGCGATGACCTCGATGCAGAGCGGCAGTTCCGCGATCATCGGCGCCCAGCTCGTCGCGTTGCTGCCGATGCCGTGCAGCAGCACGAGCGTCGCCCCCGGCCCGGGCCGGTGCAGGAACTCCGTGCCGGCGATGCGGGCGCGGATCATGTGAAGACGAAGCCCCCGTTGACCGGCAGCACCTGCCCCGTGAGCGCCAGCGCGCCCGGCGTCAGCAGGAAGGCGACGGTCGGCGCGATGTCCTCCGGCAGCATCGGGCCGGGCGCGGCGCGGCCGGTCTCATACAGGCGATGGCGTTCGGGCGGGACGTATTCCGTCGCCTCGTTACGCAGGATGCCGGGCGCGACCGCGGTCACGCCGATGCCGCGCGGGCCGAGTTCGCGCGCCAGGCTCCGGGTCATGCTGATCACCGCGCCCTTGCTCGCGACATAGGCGAGCAGCCGCGGCGCGCCCCAGAGCGCGGTGTCGGAGGCGATGTTCACGATGCGCCCGCCTTCCGGCATCAGCTTCGCGCAGGCGCGGGTGACCAGCCAGGTGCCGCGCACGTTCACCGCCATCACCCGGTCCCAGGTGGCGATCTCGATGGCGTCGAAGTCCGGGCCGCCGATGCCGGTCGCGATGGCGGCGTTGTTGACGAGGCCATGCAGCACGCCCTCATGCCGCGCGATGTCGGCGCCGAGTGCTTCGATGGAGGCCGGATCGGCGAGGTCCACGGCCACGAAGCGCGCGCCGAGCGCGGCGGCCGTGGCGGCGCCCTGCTCCGCGAGCACGTCCGCCAGCACGAGCCTCGCGCCCGCCGCCGCGCAGGCGTCGGCGATGCTGCGGCCCACGCCGCGCGCGGCGCCGGTGACGAGGATGGTGCGCCCGCCGAGCATCAGGTCACCGCGCGCGGGATGTAGTGCAGCACCCGCGCCTCCACCGCCGCGACGGCCCAGTACATCGCTATGCCGATGACGGTCAGCAGGATGATGGCATTGAACACCATCGCGGTGTTCGCCGCCCCCTGGCCGAAGGTGATGAGGTAGCCGAGCCCGACCTGGGCACCCACCACCTCCCCCACCGTGATCCCGATCACCGCGAGCGTCGCGCCGATGCGCAGCCCCGCCATCAGCGCCGGCATCGAGGCCGGGAACAGCACCTTCCAGAACACCTGCGCGCGCGTCATCGAATAGGCCCGCGCGAGGTTCACCAGGTCCCGGTCCGCGACGCGCATCGCCTGGAGCACGTTGACCAGGATGGGGAAGAACACGATCAGCACGGTGACCAGCAGCTTCGGCCAGGCATTGAAGCCGAACCACATGATGAAGAGCGGCGCGAAGGCCACCTTCGGCGCGATCTGCAGCCCGAGCAGATAGGGGGAGAGCACCTTCTCCCACAGCGGCGAAAGCCCGAGCAGGTAGCCGCAGACCGCGCCGAAGGCGCCGCCCAGCAGGAAGCCCACCACCGCCCAGAGCGCGGTGGAGCCGACATGCGTCATCAGGTCCTCCGCCGTCCACATCCGCCGCATCTCGGCGACGAGGTCGGTGACGGTCGGGATGATGTATTTCGGCACGCCGAGCGCCGGCGGCGCGTACTGCCAGGCCAGCAGCACCACCACCGCGACGCCGAGCGTCGCCGCCGTGAGCGCGAGGCGCTGCTCCATCAGCCGACGAAGTCGTTGGAGTAGAGATCGGCCACCGGCACCGCGGTGCGGACGATCTCGTTGTCGAGGTAGAAGCGCTGCGTCGCCTCGAGCCGCGCCGGATCGAAGCGGCCGAGCGCGGCGGGCGGGTCGGTCGGATACACCTCCGTCGCGTAGCGGCGGATGATGCGCTCGATCGTCGCCTCGCGGCCCTGGTGCTGCGGCACCTGCGCGACGTAGTCGTGCGCCGCGGCCGCCGGATCGTCCATGCAGTCGCGCACCGCGCGCAGCACGGCGCCCACGAAGCCGCGCACCACCGCCGGCCGGCGCTGCGCGGTGGCGTCGGAGGTCATGATCGCCTGGGCGAGCGCGGGGAAGACCGCGTTGATGTCGTGGATGTCGAGCTCGACCCCGGCCTCGCGGATCGCATCCGTCCATTCGGGCACGGCCATGATCGCATCCACCGCGCCCGAGATCATGAGCTGCACCACGCCGGCCGCGCCCACCGCCTGCGCCTGCACGTCGCCCCGCCGCATGCCGTTCGCGGCGAGCACGCCGAGCAGCGCGTAGAAGCCGGTGTCCTGGAAGCCGATCACGCCGATCCGCTTGCCGCGCAGCGCGGCGATGCTGCCGATGCCGGCCTGCCTGCGCGCCGCGATGTGGAACAGCGACCGCCCGCCGAGGAGCGCCACCGCGCGCACCGGCACGCCATTGGCGCGCACCAGCAGCGAGGTCTCGCCGACGCCGCCGCCGAGCGTCGCATTGCCTGCGCCGACCTGGGTGGCGACATTTGCGCCGCCCTGGCCGGTCTGGAAGGTCACGTTGAGCCCGGCCGCGCCGTAGTAGCCGCGCCGCATGGCGAGCTGATGCGGCGCGAAGGCCGGCAGGAAGGGCGGCGCGGGAAAGAGGTAGGTGACGGCCTCCTGCGCCTGCGCCACGCGCGGCGCCGCGAGCGCGACGGAAGCGGCTATCAGTGTTCGGCGTGTCGTCATTGTCGTCCTCATTCTCGCACCCCCACCCCGACCCTCCCCCGCCTGCGGGGGAGGGAGACGTCAGGCCTCCACACGGTCGTCCAGATGCAGCGCGTGCAGCAGGTGGCGCATCAGCTCCGCCGCGCGCGGCATCGCCTGGCGCGCCACCGGATTGTCGCGGTCGGGCAGGCCGACCACGATCTCCTCCACGATGCGGCCAGGCCTTTCGCTCATCACCAGGATGCGGTCGGCCATCGCCACCGCCTCGTTCAGGTCATGGGTGATCAGCAGCGTCGTCACGCCGGACGCCGCGATGGTCTGCGCGAAGCTGCGCTGCAGCAGGATCTTGGTCTGCGCGTCGAGCGCGCTGAACGGCTCGTCCAGCAGGATCAGCTCGGGCTCGATCGCCAGCGTCCGCGCCAGCGCCGCGCGCTGCCGCTGGCCGCCCGAGAGCTGATGCGGATAGCGGTCGGCATAGTCGGTGAGCCGGCAGCGCGCGAGCTCGCGCGCCGCCCGCGCCGCGCGGTCCTCGCGCGAGAGGCCGCGCGCCTCGAGCCCGAACTCCACGTTGCGGCGGATGCTGCGCCAGGGCAGCAGCAGGTCCTTCTGGAGCATGAAGCCGACATGCCCGCTCGGCCCCGTGACGCGCGCGCCGCCGAGGAACACCTCGCCCCCGCTCGGCGCATCGAGCCCCGCGACCAGGTTCAGCACCGTGCTCTTGCCGCAGCCCGAGGGCCCGACGAGCGCCACGAACTCGCCCGGCAGGACGTGGAAGGACAGACGCTCGATCGCGGTGAAGGGCGCGCCGCCGCGGGCGCGCGGCGGGAAGCGCCGCGTCACCTCCCGCAGTTCCAGCGCCGGCCGAGAGCCTTGCATCCGCTGCCCATTCCCGTCCGAACCGTTCATATTTGAACGGTTCATTCAGATATGAACGACACGAACGCATGCCGACCCCCCGGCCGTCAAGCACTTTTCCGCCGCGCCGCTTCACCCGCGCGCCGGGCCCGGCCATGCTGCGCCCATGGACCTCGCCCTCTGGCTCGCCTTCGTCGCCGCCGCGATCGCCATGCTGGTGATCCCGGGCCCGACCATCCTGCTGGTGATCGGCCAGTCGCTCGGCGGCGGCGCGCGCAACGCGCTGCCGCTCGCGGCGGGCGTGGCGCTTGGCGATCTCACCGCGATGAGCCTCTCCATGGCCGGGCTCGGCGCGCTGCTGGCCGCCTCGGCCGCCGCCTTCACGGTGCTGAAATGGCTGGGCGCGGGCTATCTCGTCTGGCTCGGCGTGAAGCTCTGGCGCGCGCCGGTCTCGGCGACGGCCGCACCGCCGCTGGCCGCCGGCCGCGCCCTGCGGCAGGCCTGGCTCGTCACCGCGCTGAACCCCAAGAGCCTGGTGTTCTTCGTCGCCTTCGTGCCGCAATTCCTCGATCCGGCGCGGCCCTTCCTGCCGCAGGCCACGATCCTCGTCGCCACCTTCGTGGTGCTCGCCGGGCTCAATGCCGCGGCCTATGCCCTGCTCGCCGGCCGGCTTTCGGGCGCCGTCCGCCGCCCCTGGCTCCGCCGCGCCTTCAACCGCGCCGGCGGCGCGGCGCTGATCGGCGCCGGGCTTGCGGTCGCGCTCAGAAGGGCTTGAACCGCGCCCGGCGCGCGCCGAGAGTGCGCCGCGGGGGATGATCGCCATGCGCGAGGACTACAGCGAGACGACACGCGCGATCCGCGTCTCGGTGCGCGCCTTCTACCTGGCCGACCAGTCGGAGCCGGAGCGCGGCCATTTCGTCTGGGCCTATCGCGTCGCCATCGCGAACGAAGGGCGGGAGACGGTGCAGCTGCTCCGCCGCACCTGGTTCATCACCGACGGCCTGGGCCGCACCCAGCAGGTGCATGGCGAGGGCGTGGTGGGCGAGCAGCCGGTGATCGAGCCCGGCCGCAGCTTCGAATACACCTCCGGCACCCCGCTCCAGACGCCGTCGGGCTTCATGCGCGGTGCCTATCACATGGTGGTGGTGGACAGTGGCGAGGCCTTCGACATCGCCATCCCCGCCTTCAGCCTGGACAGCCCGCACCAGTCCATGCGCGTGAACTGAGCGTCACGTTGCGGCGGCGCACGGGAGGAGTTGCGCGGCTGCGCACGGGAGGAGTTGCGCGGACGGCAAGCGCCCCCATCTCGGCTCCCAGAGGAAGGCGCCGTGACGCGGCGGCGCGGAACCTGATCCGCCGCATATCGGGGCCAGAGCGCCCGGGGACCCATTGCCCGTGAACATCCAGACGCCGGCGCGGCTGCGCGCCCGCCCCGAAGCCACCGAGCCGCGCCCAACGCGCGAGGAGGCGGAATCCGCCATCCGCACGCTGCTGCGCTGGGCCGGCGACGACCCCGCGCGCGAAGGCCTGCAGGACACGCCGGCCCGCGTCGCGCGCGCCTATCGCGAATGGTTCTGCGGCTACGAGGAGGATCCCGTCGAGCTGCTCGCCCGCTCCTTCGAGGAGACGGACGGCTATGACGAGATGGTGCTGCTGCGCGACATCCGCCTGGAGAGCACCTGCGAGCATCACATGGCGCCGATCCTGGGCCGGATCCATGTCGCCTACCTGCCGAGCGGCCGCGTCGTCGGCATCAGCAAGCTCGCGCGCGTGGTGGATGCCTATTCCAAGCGGCTCCAGATCCAGGAGAAGCTGACGGCGCAGATCGCCAACACCATCTCGGACGTGCTGCAGCCCAAGGGCGTGGCGGTGGTGGTGGAGGCCGCGCATCAGTGCATGACGACGCGCGGCGTGCACAAGCCCGGCGTGACCATGGTCACCAGCCGCATGCTCGGCGCATTCCGCGACGATGCCGCGACGCGCCGCGAGTTCCTGGCGATGATCGGCAGCCCGCGCGGCAGCGTCGAAGGGTAGCGGGCGGCGCCTTCACCCCGCCTCGGCCAGCAGCGCGCGCAGGTCGAGGCGGCGCGTCACCATCGCGAGGCCGCCGGCCTCGTCGCGGGGCCATGCCGCGCTCGGGCGGTCATGGTAGAGCTCGACGCCGTTGCCATCCGGATCGCGGAGATAGAGCGCCTCGGACACGCCGTGGTCCGATGCGCCCTCGAGCGGCCAGCCGGCCTCGACGAGGCGCTTCAGCGCCGCCGCCAGCCCCGCGCGGTCCGGATAGAGCAGCGCGACGTGATAGAGGCCCGTCGTGCCGAAGGGCGGCGCGCTGCCGCCCGCGCTCTCCCAGGTGTTGAGTGCGATGTGGTGGTGGTAGCCGTCGGCCGAGAGGAACACCGCCTGGTTGCCCATGCGCTGCTGCACCTCGAGGCCGATGACGTCGCGCCAGAAGGCGAGCGCGCGATCGAGGTCGGCGACCTTGAGATGGACATGGCCGATGCGCAGCCCGACGGGGGCGCGGGCGACGGTCTCGGGGCGGGCTTCGAGGGTGGCGGACATGGCGGGGTTTCCTTTCGTCTGCCGGGAAGATGGCAGGCCGCGCCCGCCGCTTCCAATCGCCATCCGCCATCGGCGCCATCACCGCCGGTGATCGGCCTTCACCCCAGGCTGCGCCAGAAGGTGTAGCCCGCGACCATCAGGATCAGCCCGGCCAGCACCCGGGTGAGCGCGCCGCGCCGCGCGGCCAGCAGCCGCCCCGCCTGCGCGCCGAGCAGGCTGCCGACGAGCCCGCCCGCGACGAACAGCCCCGCCAGCGGCCAGTCCACCAGGCCGGCAGCCGCATAGCTGCCCGCCGTCGCGAAGCCGAAGGCCGTCACCGCGACCAGCGAAGTGCCCACCGCCTGGCCGATCGGCATGCCCGTGGCCAGGATCAGCCCCGGCACGATCAGGAAGCCGCCGCCGATCCCGAAGAAGCCCGAAAGCGCGCCGACGCCGAGCCCAGTGCCGAGCAGCGCCGGCGCATTGCCGCGCGAAAGCCGCACGCGCCGCTCCGCCTCCGGCTCGCGCCGGCGCAGCATCAGCAGGGCGACGACGGCCATCAGCACGCTGAAGGCGGCCAGCAGCGCCTGTCCGTCCACGAGCTTGCCGAGCTGCGCCCCGCCCAGCGCCCCGAGCACGCCGGCGGTCGCGAAGACGCCGGCGCAGGGCCAGCGCACGCTGCCGCGCCGCGCCTGGATCGCGAGGCTGATCGCCGCGTTCGCCGCGACCGCGACGGCGCCGGTCCCGATCGCGACATGCGCCGAGGGCACGCCGACGAGATGCACGAGCAGCGGCACGGCCAGGATCGAGCCGCCGCCGCCGACGAGCCCGAGGGTGAAGCCGACAAGACCGCCCGAGCCGCCGCCGAGCAGCGCCTGGGCCAGGGAGAGCGCGGGCATGGATCACGCAGCCTTTCGCGCGCCGCGCCCGGGGGGCGCGGCGTCAGCTTGCGGGGATGAAGCGGGGTGGGCTCAGGCGGTCGCGGCGCGGGCGGGCTCGGCCCGGCGGTTCCAGGGCATCAGCCGCAACAGGCTCGCCAGGCCGCAGGTGCCGGTGACGCCGGCGAAGACGAGCCCGGCGCCGACGAAGCCCGAGAGCGCGTAGAAGGCCGGTGCGACCAGCGCGCCGAGCACCACGCCGAGCACCACCATCGAGCCGGCCGCGATCTGCACCTGGCGCATCAGCTCGAGCGGCTGGCGCCGGTCCTCGGCCACCGGCAGCCCAGCCTGCTTCCAGGCCTGCAGCCCGCCGGCGACGAGATAGGCCTCGCAGGCGCCGGCCTTGGCCGCGAGCCGGCCCGCATTGCCTTCCGTCCGCGCGCCGGAGCGGCAGTGGAACAGCACCGGCCGGCCGTGCTGCACGGCGAGCTCCGCCTCCTCCAGCCGCGACAGCGGCAGGTTGCGCGCGCCGGGGATGCGCTCCCGCGCATGCTCGTCGGGCTCGCGGACGTCCACGAGCGTCGCGCCTTCCTCCCGCAGCAGGCGGGCGGCTTCGGTGGGGGAGATGGTCTTCAGCATGGGTGGGTCCTCCGGCTGGCTTGGCCGTCTAAGATAAGCTTGCGCTTAATAAGCGAGGTCTTATATGAATTGCAACCCCCTCGATGAGGAGATTGACGATGACCACGGCGAACCCCGCCTCCCCCGCCCCCACGCCGGGCGCCGCGCGCATCCGCGCCTTCTTCGACGAGCCGACCAACACCGTGAGCTACCTGGTCTGGGACCCCGCGACGCGCGAGGGCGCCGTGGTGGACCCGGTGCTGGACTGGGACCACCGCTCCGGCACCGCGGGCACGGAGTTCGCCGACCGCATCCTCGCCGCCGCGGCCGAGGACGGCGTGGCCATCCGCTGGGTGCTGGAGACGCATGCGCATGCCGATCACCTCACCGCCGCACCTTATATCAAGGCCAGGACCGGTGCGCCGATCGGAATCGGCGAGCACATCAAGGAAGTGCAGCGCATCTTCCGCCCGGTCTTCGACGCAAGCGACCTGCGGCCCGATGGCGGCGACTTCGACCGGCTGTTCCGGGACGGCGAGCGCTTCGCGCTCGGCGCGCTGGAGGTGGAGGTGATGCACCTGCCCGGCCATACGCCGGCCGATCTCGCGTATCGGATCGGGCCTGACGTCTTCGTCGGCGACACCATCTTCATGCATGACTACGGCACGGCGCGGGCCGACTTCCCGGGCGGCGACGCGCGCACGCTGTTCCGCTCGATCCGCCGCCTGCTCACGCTGCCGCCGGAGACGCGGCTCTGGATGTGCCACGACTACAAGGCGCCCGGGCGCGACACCTACGCCTGGCAGAGCACGGTGGCCGAGCAGCGCGCGCACAACCCGCGTGTGAAGGACGGCATGACGGAGGAGGCGTTCGTGGCCTTCCGCACCGCACGCGACGCGAAGCTCGCGGCGCCGACGCTGCTGCTGCCCTCGATCCAGGTGAACATCCGCGCCGGCCGCTTCCCGGAGGCGGAAGCGAACGGCGTGCGCTACCTCAAGGTGCCGGTGCGGACGCGCCAGCCGGAGGCGGTGCTGTGACCGATCCGGTCCATCTGCCCTGCCCGCATTGCGGCGCGCTGAACCGCGTGCCGGCGGCGCGGCTGGACGCCGCCCCGCGCTGCGGCGCCTGCCATCGCGCCCTGTTCGACGGCACGCCGGTGGCGCTCGATGCCGCCGGATTCCGCCGGCATCTCGCGAAATCCGACCTGCCGCTGCTGGTGGATTTCTGGGCGTCCTGGTGCGGCCCCTGCCGCGCCATGGCGCCCGAGTTCGCCGCCGCCGCGAAGGACCTCGAACCGGCGATGCGGCTGGCGAAGGTCTCGACGGAGGAGGCGCCGGACCTCGCAGCGGAACTCGGCATCACGGGGATTCCGGCCCTGGTGCTGTTCCGGGGCGGGCGCGAGGTCGCACGACGGGCCGGCGCGATGCCGGCGCGGCAGATCGTCGCCTGGGCGCGCGGGGCGGCGGCGGCCGGCTGACCGCCACGCGGCGCGGAGTCGCCGTGCTACACGGGGCGCCATGCCCCGCGCCGCCATCCGCAAGCCGCGCTCCGCCCCGCGCCCCGGGCCGCGCCGGGCTCCGCGCCCGGCTCCGCGCCCGGCTCCTCGCCCTGGGCCCGCGCGCGGCCGGGGCTGGCTGCGCGCGCTGCGCTGGGCCGTGCTCGGGACCGTCTGGGGCGGGGTGGCGCTCGGCGCGCTGCTGCTCTTCCTGA
>VFQP010001264.1_pt1 | contig 35227 bp, 24 predicted proteins | sample 3512351 | NCBI WGS metagenome assembly VFQP01 (sample SAMN10412372, study PRJNA504923) | tailings metagenome | isolation source: Relicate 1 Philex TSF1 revegetated site | place: Philippines: Tuba, Benguet | collected 2017-08-29
GGTTCCCAAACGAAAGAGCGTTTCCAGTTCCAGCGACGGCATTACCCACATTTGCGTTGTCTCTTTTGAGTTGATAGTTGATACCTGATTGTGAACCACTGAGGGTGATTTCGACACCTGTCCCTCCTTGGCAGAAGCTACCGCCGCCGCCGACGTTGTAGGCCGTGGGTAAATCATTGACGGTGACGGAGGCACTGCTGCTCATATCGTTGGTGCAATTGGTGGAGGCATTGGTAGCCACGACGGTGTAAGTACCAGCGACGGTTTGGTTCCCAAACGAAAGAGCGTTTCCAGTTCCAGCGACGGCATTACCCACATTTGCATTGTCTCTTTTGAGTTGATAGTTGACGCCCGATTGCGAACCACTGAGGGTGATTTCGACGCCTGTCCCTCCTTGGCAGAAGCTACCGCCGCCGCCGACGTTGTAGGCCGTGGGTAAATCATTGACGGTGACGGAGGCACTGCTGCTCATATCGTTGGTGCAATTGGTGGAGGCATTGGTAGCCACGACGGTGTAAGTACCAGCGACGGTTTGGTTCCCAAACGAAAGAGCGTTTCCAGTTCCAGCGACGGCATTACCCACATTTGCATTGTCTCTTTTGAGTTGATAGTTGACGCCCGATTGCGAACCACTGAGGGTGATTTCGACGCCTGTCCCTCCTTGGCAGAAGCTACCGCCCCCGCCGACGTTGTAGACCGTGGGCAAGTCATTGACGGTGACGGAGGCACTGCTGCTCATATCGTTGGTGCAATTGGTGGAGGCATTGGTAGCCACGACGGTGTAAGTACCAGCGACGGTTTGGTTCCCAAACGAAAGAGCGTTTCCAGTTCCAGCGACGGCATTACCCACATTTGCGTTGTCTCTTTTGAGTTGATAGTTGATACCTGATTGTGAACCACTGAGGGTGATTTCGACACCTGTACCTCCTTGGCAGAAGCTACCACCACCGCCGACGTTGTAGGCCGTGGGAATTTCCACTGCCGATTGATATTCATAAGCCCCCATATCAATGACCCCTACTTTTCGGGTATTTTTTCCTAAATCTAGGGTAGTGCTATTAGCGGCATCTTCTCCCACGTTGATAGCGGGAGAGCATTGTTGCAAACGGAAGTTGCCATTGGCGGCATCCACAAAAAGGGGATCAGTGTTGATATTGCCAGTGCCAGAGTAGCCACCTTGTATAAGAGAATAAGTAGCCGTGGTAGTACCCAATTGATTGTTAAAAAAGACGCTATTATCCCCTGAGGTATTCCCCCAAACAATGCAATTTTTTAAAATAGCATTTGTGGTAGAAAAATTATTGAAGAGGGCACCACCATATATACCTGCATTATTTCCAAAAAAACTACAATTAATAAAGCTAGGATTACCTTGTTGACTGAAACTAGCACCACCATACCAACCTGCCTGATTTGCAATAAATAAACAGTTAGTGTAAGTCGGAGAAGATGAAAGACGATGAGCTACTGCTCCACCGCTACCTCCGACGGAATTGTTACGAAAAATACAATTTATAATAGTAGGGGAGCTGCTCTCATTTCTCATACCAACTCCTTGAGTGCCATCGAAAGTGCTTGATTCATATCCGTCTCTAATGGTAAAACCATCGAGGATAGCAGAGCTATTAATATTACTGTTAAAAATAATTCGGGTGCTATTGTCATTTGTGTCACCGATGGTGCCGATGTCACCGCTTAGGATGGTTACATTTGTATTCCAATTGCGGTCATCGAAGGTGGGATTGCCTGTATTGGGAAAGCCTCCGTAAATAGCTACGTCGTTTTTAAGGGAAAACGTAATGCTTCGATCAGTACCCGTAGTAGGTTTGTAAGTGCCTGCCGCTACCCATATTTGGGTACCGGTAGTGGCATTGGTAAGGGCTGTTTGGAGGCTGGTGTAGGCATCTGTCCATGAAGTACCATTGTTGGCACCGCTTGCGTTTTGCTTTACATAGATAATACTCACCGGAGAGTAGGCGTAGCTTTGAATACAAAAGGCAATAAAACCTAACAACAAGGGCAGTTTTTTAAAAAAGATTTTTGGAAGGAGAGTAAAGTTTTTCATGCGTGTACAGAGAGGGGAAAGGTTTGATATTTGAAATGAGTGGGGATAAAAGCCATGGAAGCATCATTGTAATCATAAATTCGATCGATTCGTTTTTCGGGATTGAAATGGCACCAAAGGCTGATGGTTTGTTCTAAAATTTGACCTGAAAGGAAGGTGATTTTCCGGGTAAACATGGCAAGTACATATACTCCCGCCAAATCACCAAAGGGCAGAGGTTCGGGGGTGTTGAGTGGTACAAAATGGAAATTGGTGAGCTGTATAGATTTAATATGGGCTTGGGGGCGTTGTTTTTGCCAATGAAATAATAGTTGTTTTTTGCCAGTAACTTTGGTCTGGGTTTGGCGATAAGGGAAAGTATATTCCACATTAGGAGCGAGCATCTCTGACCAAGCATCAAGGTCAAAATCGGCTTGATAAGAAAGAGCTTTTTGGGTAAGGGCAATGTAATCGGAAAAATGGTCAACGGCGGCTTGATGCTGTTTTTGTTCGGTAGATTGGCAGGAAGAGAATCCTAGCCAACACGGAATGACAGATAGAAAATACTGAAACATGAGCCGCCTCATTTGATATTTTTTGAGTCCTAATGATTTTACAAATCTAGGTGCAAGGTAGCTGAAGCAGCTTTGATTATTGCGTCAAAAACTTAGAAATTTTGCTTAAAAACTTAGAAATTTTAGAAAAATAGACAAAAAAGGGGGCATAGCTTCAATCTAAAAGTTGAGTCCCAATTTTTCGAGCAAAGCCTGAAAGCGGGCATCGGAGTGTAGAAATTTAAAAAGCGGTGATACTTTCAAATAAATAGGAACCATACCTACCTCCATCCCAAGTTGGAGATACTTCAGACAATTGTCTTTATCTTCAAGCCCTGCGTAAATGACAGCAAGTTCAACATAATTTTCGGCTACCGGCGAAACGGTTTTGAGATGCTTCTTTACGATGTCCGTATTGCCAAGTTTGGCTTGACAATAAAATTGATTGTAGCGAATTGTTTTTGTATTTGGACTGATAGAGTCGCATTTCATCAATTCTTTTAAGGCACTTTTATAATCAGACAGATTGATATAGTAATACGCCCTTACATAATAATAGAGATAAAAACCGTCGAGGCTCAGTTGATAGTTGTCCAAGACGGCTTTGGCTTCTTTGTTTTTGCCCGCATACAATAAGTTGCCGGCATGACCTACCACCACAACGGGGTAGAGGGGGTCGAGAGAGAGGGCTTTGGTACTATATTCAATGGCTTCTTCCATCTGGCCCAAGGAGCGCAGAGTGATACTGTACCAATAGAGAATTTGGGCATCGTTGGGGCTGTATTTGAGGGCGATTTGATAGGTGGTTACGGCTTGTTCCCATTTATTTTGTTGGCGATAGCCATTGGCAAGGGTTGCATAGGCCAGTGCATTTTGGCCATCGAGCCGAATAGCCGTAAGCGCATTTTGCTCGGATAGTTTAAGCCCCGTTTTGAAATCTATAAAATCATCATTGACCAAAATAAAATAAGCAGACGCCCTATGAGCGTAAGCATCGGCAAAGGTGGGATCTAAAGCAAGAGACTTGTCGAAAAGCTGGATACTCGCTTTTAGCTTTTCTTTGGTTCGGCTCAACATCAGCTGTTTACCTTGCAAAAATTCCCGATAGGCTTCTTCGTTTTGGGTCGGGACGCGATTCATGTTTTTGGACTGCGTTTCACTCAGTTTTTGGTGCAATTCCAGAGTGATTTTTTTTGCTACTTCGTTCATCGAACTTAGCGATTGTCGGAGATTGCTCTCAAACGTTTTGGACCACAGCGACCTGTCTTCAGAGGCTTTGATGAGTTCGATGTTTATCCTAAACCTTTGACCTTGGGGTTGTACCGACCCCACTACAATATAATTCACTCCCAGTTCAGTGGCGATTTGGGGAATGCTTTTGGGAGAAGCACGAAAAATAGCAGAGGAGGTTTTGGAAATCACTTTGAGATTTTCTAACGAAGCCAATGAGGCATGTACTTGGCTCATGAGCCCTTCGGCCAATAAAACCTGACTAGTGTCTTGTTGCGAAAGTTTGAAGGGTAAAATAGCAATAGAAGGCTCTATAATGGTGGGCTGTGTTGTTTTCCAGAAATAAAAAATACCTCCCATAATGACCAAGCCTAAGATACCTGCTACTCCATAAAGCTTCATTTTACTACGACGAGGCGCTTCTGTCGGAGGGGGTAGAGGGGGCAAATCAGGTACTGAAGCATCCGTGGTAGGTTCGGCCTCTGGCGCGGTGAGGGCCTTTCGGTATTCAGAGGGGCTAATGCCAAACTCTTGGGTAAAATATTTAGTGAAAGTTTGGGGGCTATCCACCCCAATTTTCTCAGAAATTTCTACCATTCTGAGATCCGTAAGCCTTAATAATTCCTGAGCTTTTAGCAGCCGTCGTTGACGGATATAAATAGAAATCGTGGTATTGGCTTCTTCTTTTAGGATTCTGTTTAATTGAGACCGACTTAAACCAATTTCTTGACAGAGATAATCAATTGAAAAGTGGGGGTTTTCGAGATATTGGTCAATAAGCGTATCAAGCGTATCAAGATACTTTTTTGAGGTATTCTCCATAGGGCTATTCTTCACACATCGAGTAACTGCACCGCAAATATCTTAAAAGTATGGAGATTCGCCAATCTTAAAATTTCCTTTGTTTTTTCAAAACAAACGATAGCGCATCGACATAAAAAGCCCTGCCGAACGTAAGCGTATTTTGCCAAAACCTACATCGGCCATGGGAGTTTTGAGATAAGGCTCGGCTTGAAGGGTAAAATGCTTGCCTATTTGCTGCTCAAAACCAGCAGAAATATTGAGTACACCTAGCCAATAATTGCCCGTAGTACCGTTCCATTTATACCATTTGATATTGGTAGAACCAGGAGGATAATTGTAATCATATTTTTCGTTGAGCATCATGTAACTCGATAAACCCGACGACACAAACCACCGACTTTTGGCTCCCTGCGTAAAATCGTACCGAAGATTAAGGGGAATATCAAGTACTTTACAATTAGCATCAACACTCGTTGGACGTACTTTTTGACTATACCAATAAGTTGGCCATTGGTATTGGGCGCCAGTGGCTCCATAAAGCTTCACGGAGCGCATTGCTCCTAGTTGAAGACTGAGGCGGCTATTGAATCGATATTCTACCATTGCGCCTACTACTGATCCAGGGTTAGTAAATTGATTGAAATTAATAAAACTAAAATCGGGAGCCAACATTATTTTGGTACTTAGCCCACGCTTAAACAAGGGGGAGGGCTCTTGCGGTAAAGAACTGACAGTACTAACGGGCACCTGATAGGTGATAGTAATAGGAGCGGTTTTAGAAGGATGCCATTGCCAAGGTTTGGGTGTTAAAGGCTCTAGTTGTAAAGAAGAAGTTGTTGTCAGATTTGAACCTTTTTGTACTTCGCCTAAAACGGTAGGAGTGAATAAGGCAGAATCCTTTTCTTGATTATTCAAAATAGCTTTGTTCTCCAAAAGAGACTCCGAAGAAAAGGAAAAAGTTTTGCGCTTCTTTTCTTTATCAGATTTATCTTGAATAGTTGGAGAAAGAGGTTGATTTGCATTAAAAGCCACCGTCTGAAGGTTATCGTTTAAATCAGATAATGAACTTGGATTTTTGGCAAGCTTACGCTTGGTAGTGGTTGGTTTTATAAAATTTGAGTTTGAAGAATTAGAAAGGTGATTTTGTTGAGAATTCTCTTCTAAAATAATTCTCGGACTGTTTTGTGGGGATTGCACCACATCGGTGCTAATCTCAGAACTACCCGTGGTTTTTTCTTTTTTATTGCCTTTAGGCGAAATATTGGGTAGGGATGAGGAAGTATTTACTGTATTTCTTTCCTTAATAATTTTATCAGCTGTTGAAGTTTTAGCTCCACTGTTCGAGGAAGGGTACGCTGTGGATGGTGGATTGGGTCGATTTATATTTTTTACAAAAGGCCAGTCGAATACAAACCCACCTACCACAATGGATGCAAAAAACAATAACGCCAGTATCCAAGGCCACAGGAGTGGTCGTTTGACAATATTTTCTGTATTGTCTAATTTTTTTCGCATGGCATCCCATGCTTGTGGCTCAAAGTTGGGTTCAAACTCCTCAGCAGACTTTCTGAAGAGTTTGTCCAGTTCGTCATCTGGTAACTCTTGCGTACTCATCTCTACCTTTTTTTTGTAACATTGCTCTTAAATTTTCGCGAGCACGGGCCAAATTGGATTTGGATGTGCCCTCACTGATGCCCAGTTTTTGGGCAATTTCTTCGTGTGAATAACCGTCAATGACGTATAAATTAAAAACCAACCGATAAGCGGGCGTTAGCTGCTGAATGAGTTCAATAAGTTCTTCTTGTAGAAGGTTTTGATAGCCGCTAGTGGCCTCAGAACTAGCCACGGTATTTTCGACGACACTAAGATCTTCTTGATGTTGGTATTTTACATTTTGACGATAGTGGTCGAGTGCAGTGTTGATCATTACTCGCCGGAGCCATATTTTAAAAGAGCGCTCGGCATCATACATTTCTACTTTTTGGAAAACCTTCAGGAATCCATCATTGACTACTTCTAGTGCTTCTTCTCGGTTAGGAACATAACGCATACACACCCCCATGGCATACCCGTAAAACTGCTTGTAGAGCAATTCTTGACATTTGCGGTCTTTTTTTAGACAGCCTTCGAGTAGTTCCGGTAAGGTTTTCAACGCACGTGAAAATAACATTCAGCTAATAAGTACGGAAGTTTGTTGTTGTAGGTTGCGTCAAATGTCGAGGAAAATATAACTTTTTTTTACCAACCCTCAAAAAATGAATGATTACCATATTTGTGGGTCTTACGGTTAGAAGTTGCGTTTAACTAGCTTTGATTAGTCGTAACCAACTATTTACTCTCACTTATTAATGTATGAAAAAATCAATCTTTCTAGCAGCTACTCTATTGTTTATGGCTTCTCTCTTATATGCACAGCCCCGATGGTCGGCCCAACAAGCCAACGATTGGTACAAAAAACAAGGCTGGATTAGAGGATGTAACTTTCAGCCAAGTACTGCTATTAATCAATTAGAAATGTTTCAAGCGGCTACATTCGACCCTCAGACTATCGACCGCGAGCTAGGTTGGGCAGAAGGGCTGGGTATGAATGCCATGCGTGTATATCTACATCACGTAGCGTGGACTTCTGATCAAGCAGGCTTCAAAAAACGTTTAGACCAATACCTCCAAATTGCTAATAAGCATGGTATCAAAACCATTTTGGTCTTCTTTGATGACTGCTGGAATGACGAATACCACGCCGGAAAGCAACCTGCTCCTAAGCCTGGTATTCACAATAGCGGATGGGTACGCGACCCCGGAACTATGCTCTTAAATCACCCCGATAGCCTCGGGATGCTTGAGCGCTACGTGAAGGATGTAATGACTACTTTCAAAAATGACCAAAGAATCCTACTTTGGGATCTCTACAATGAACCGGGTAATAGTCAGTATTTTAGCAAAAGTTTGCCACTCGTAAAAGCTGTTTTTAGTTGGGCCAAAGCCGTCAATCCTTCACAGCCTCTCAGTGTAGGTGTATGGAGCTGGGGCGAGAAGTTCGATGAATTGAATAAGTTTCAACTCGAAAATTCGGATGTCATTACCTATCATCATTATGGTTACATCGACAAGCACCAAGAGTTGATTCAAGAATATCGCAAATACAATCGCCCTTTGATATGTACCGAATACATGGCGCGCCGCAATGGAAGCTTGTTTCAGACGATTATGCCTATGCTCAAACAAGAAAACGTAGGAGCCATCAATTGGGGATTTGTCGCGGGCAAAACCAACACCATTTTTGCCTGGAGTTCGCCCGTACCTGATGGCAAGGAGCCTGAGCTGTGGTTTCATGATATTTATCGCAAAGACGGCACCCCTTTTAGCGAAAATGAAGTCAAAACTATTAAGTCGTTGACAGGAAAGAAATAAACAGCTAAACCTTCGCAGGTGTGAAGATTATCATGAAAAAAACACTTTCATCTATTTTTTTGGGTCTAGCCACGGTTTTAGGAATGGGTATTATTCAAGCCCAAAACCTACGACCGCCGGCGTACCCGCTTATCACTCACGACCCTTACTTTAGTATCTGGACCAATACCGACAAGCTTACCGACAGCCCCACGCGGCACTGGACTGGTAGGACACAGTCGTTGGAAGGTATAGTGAGGGTGGACGGAAAAGTATATCAGTTTTTAGGAGCGGTTCCGACGGCCTATGAGGCTCTCTTGCCAACCGGAGAAACAAAACCCTACTCGGCGCTCTATACCCTTACCAAACCAGAAGCTGGTTGGGAACAACCTGACTATAAACCGCAAAATTGGAAATCAGGCTCAGGGCCTTTTGGTGATATTCCGGTGGCTCGTACCCCTTTTACCAACGCTCGCACGGATAAGGACGGGATTTTTATTCGTCGTGAGTTTAATTATGACGGAAAAATCGACCCTTCTAAGTTGCTGTTAGTTGTAAGCCATGACGATGATGTAGTGATTTATCTCAATGGCACAAAGATACTTAGCAAGACTTGTTGTGCGGGGGAATATATTCATCTTCCTCTTTCGTCAGAAGGCCAAAAAGCCCTTCGCAAAGGCCGCAATGTATTGGCGGTGCATTGTATCAGCCAAGTAGGGGAGTCGTTGATTGATGTGGGTTTGGTAAGCCCTCTTCCACCTTCCAACATCACTACGGCGCTTCAGCAAAGCGTCGAGGTCACTGCTACTCAGACCACTTATGATTTTACGGCGGGGCCTGTAGCATTAAAAGTAAATTTCTTGTCGCCTTTGTTGCTCGATGATCTCGAAATCGTGGCACGTCCCGTAAGTTATGTGACTTTTGAGGTGCGTTCTACCGACGGTAAACCCCACGCTGTACAAGTATATTTTGGAGAAGCAGGAACTGTAGCTGCTAATACCCCTGGACAAGAGGTAGAAACCAAAATAGAAAAGCAGGGAGGGTTAAGTTTGGCATCGGTCGGAACAAAAGCTCAATCCATCCTTGGCAAAAAAGGAGATAATGTACGCATTGATTGGGGCTATGCTTATTTGGCCGTTCCTGAATCGGTCACTGGACAAACGGCCGCAGGTACACCCGAAAGCCTGAAAAAAGTATTTTTTGTCAAAGGAGAATTACCCCAGAATGCTCAAAAATCGACGAGTTTGGCGGGAGAAGTGGCTATTGCTACGGCTCTTAATTTAGGCAACGTGGCATCAACCTCCGTGGCGCGTCATGTGTTACTAGGCTATGATGATGTATATTCAGTGCAATATTTTGGTCAAAACTTACGCGGATGGTGGCGCCGCGACCCCAACATGACCATGCTCAAAACCCTTCAAATGGCTGAGACGGATTATGTGCGTATTCGAGAAAAAAGTAGTCGCTTTGACAAAGAACTCTACGGCGAAGCCCAAAAAGTGGGGGGAAAAGCCTATGCCGATTTGTGTCAATTGGCTTATCGACAGGCTATTGCTGCCCATAAAATAGTGCAAGGTCCCAAAGGAGAGGTATTTTTCTTTTCAAAAGAAAACTTCTCTAATGGTTCTATTGGGACAGTGGACGTGACGTATCCGTCTGCGCCCCTATTTTTGTTGTACAACAACGAACTCGCTAAAGGGCTGTTAAGGTTCATTTTTGATTATAGCGAATCGGGGCGTTGGAAAAAAGATTTCCCTGCCCATGATGTCGGAACTTACCCCCTAGCCAATGGCCAAACTTACGGGGAAGATATGCCCGTGGAAGAAGCTGGAAATATGGTAATTTTGACCGCAGCTGCTGTCAAAATGGACGGAAAGCCAGATTTTGCACGGGAACATTGGCCGATGCTGACCAAATGGGTTGGATTTTTGAAAAGAGACGGTTTTGATCCGGGCAATCAACTCTGTACCGACGATTTTGCGGGACATTTGGCGCGCAACACCAACTTATCGGCCAAGGCTATTATGGGCATTGCGTGTTATGGGCAAATGGCGGCTCAACTAGGCCACCAACAGGTAGCCGACGAACACCTCAAGCTGGCACGTGAACTTGCACAAAAGTGGGCTACAATGGCTACCGAGGGAGATCATTATGCCCTTACTTTCGATAAGCCTACAGGAAGCTGGAGTCAGAAATATAATATCGTTTGGGATCAATTGCTCGACTTGAATGTCTTTCCTAAAGAAATCATCAAAAAGGAAATGGCTTTTTATTTGAAGACCCAAAGACCTTACGGCTTGCCACTCGACAATCGCAAAACTTATACTAAGTCAGATTGGATTATATGGACAGCTACTATGGCCGACTCAGAGCAGGATTTCAGAGCGTTAGTAGAGCCAATTTGGAAATTTGCCAACGAAACACCTAGTCGAGTGCCATTGTCGGATTGGCACGAAACCACCAATGCCCGACAAGTAGGTTTTCAGGCGCGTTCGGTAGTGGGAGGTTACTTTATCAAAATCTTAGCGGAGCGTTTGAAAAAATAATTATCATATCTTTAAATTTCAGTTGAACCATGTCTCAACTAATTTTAATTATTACGTGGTTAATAGCAAGCCCCTTCTTTTCTATAGTGAGAGGAGAAGTAGCCTCGCCCGCTTCGTATCTCAGTGAAGTAAAAGAAGAGCTAAAAAAAGAATGGCCTAAAAATCGTACCATCAATTTGGTATTTCATGGGCATTCGGTGCCAGCCGGGTATTTTAAGACTCCTGTAGTCAATACCCTAGAGGCTTACCCTTACCAAGTCCTCAAACAATTGAAAGCTGAATACCCTCATGCGGTCATAAATATTATTAATACCGCTATTGGTGGAGAGGATTCTCAAAAGGGAGCAACTAGGTTTGAAACAGAAGTATTGGTGCATCGACCAGATGTGCTTTTTATTGATTATGCACTCAATGACCGACGTATTGGGTTGGCGGAAGCCGAAAAATCTTGGCGAGAAATGATTGGGAAAGCTTTACAAAAATCCGTTAAAGTTATTCTACTCACTCCTTCCCCCGACCAGCGGGTCAATTTGGAAGATTCTAAGAATGAACTTCAAGCTCATTCCCTCCAGATTAGACGGTTGGCTGAGGAATTTGGAGTTGGATTAGTGGATAGTTATGCTGTTTTTTTAGAAAAACATAAAACGGGTGAAAAAATTTCAACCTATATGTCACAAGTGAATCATCCCAATGAAAAAGGGCATCAACTTATCGCTAATGAAATTATGAAGTATTTGCGTTAGGTTTTTATCAACAGGGAATTGAAAGATAGTTATAAGGTAAAAAGGGAGAAGGCTTTTCAAGCCTCTCCCTTTTTTGTTAGAGATTTTAGGTGTTAAATGATTGATTTTTAGTGAATTAGTTTTGTTTGGCAGCGATTGTTTACAATAGAGGTGATAGAGTGATATTGATATATTAAATAATATTAAAATATCAAAAAGTGCAAAAAAATAACCATTTTGAGTAAATGCATTCTTTTGCTTGTGGGTTAGATTTGTAAAATATAAACTTGATATAGTTATATAATTGAGCATCACTTCTTCTTTGTCCACATTTAGTCACTCCTATGACAAACACTTATTACATCGATTTGAGTCGCAAACAAGAAAGCAGGTTAGTACAGGATAATTCCAAGTTTCTTTTTTGTGAAAATTAGATTCGAGAATAAGTAGTTCATAATGACATAAGCATATAATAATTTCATTTTGCTCATATTTAAGCTCTTCTTTATTCTGGTTTTAAACAGTGTAAACGCAAGTATCACTAAAATCCCTTTAACCTTTAATCAACTCATTCTATGAAACAAATTCGACTGTTTATGATTTGTATGTTACTAGCCTTTAAAGGGTTTGCACAAGGAGTGCAAGTTCAGGGGAAAGTAACCTCTGCAAATGGTGCTGCTATTCCAGGGGCAACTATCCTCGAGCAAGGAACTAGCAATGGTGCTACTACGAATGTGGACGGTACTTACCGTATCACTACTACCAAAGCCAATGCCTCGCTTGTTTATTCGTATGTAGGTCTTATTAGCCAGACCATCAATGTTCAAGGGCGTACTGTAATTGATGTGACGCTAGAAGAAGATTTGAAAGCTTTACAAGAAGTAGTAGTGGTGGGATATGGCTCGCAACGTAAACAAGATATTACGTCGGCGGTATCGGTGATTAATATGAAAGATATTGGTGAGCAACCGGCCAACAATATGAACCAACTCATCCAAGGACGGGCCGCAGGGGTGGTAGTCAAACAAAAAAGCGGTACGCCTGGCGGAGCTTTTGAAGTACGTGTAAGGGGGATAGGTTCGTTGGGGGCAGGTAGTGATCCTTTATATGTAATTGACGGGTTTGCGGTGGGTACTACTGTTGGACAAAACCTCAACCCTAATGATATTGAAAGTATTTCTATCTTGAAAGATGCCGCTTCTACGGCTATCTATGGGGCACGTGGCTCTAATGGTGTAGTGCTTATTACTACCAAAAATGCCAAAGAAGGCAAAGTTGGTGTCAACTTATCAGTAGATTATGGTATTCAAAATGTGCCCTCTTCAAGACGGGTAAAAATGCTGAATGGTGTAGAGTTTGCACAATTCAAAAAAGATGTATTTGAAGATGGTATCCGTTATTTCCAAAATAGAGAACCGACACTAGAGGAAGTACCCATTGGTTTTCGTTATCCTGAGCAAACTAAATATTCGACCGACTGGTTTGCCGAAATCATGAACAACAACGCTGCCTATACCGATGTAAACCTCACTATTTCGTCAGGTAAGGGGCCTTTGCGTTCACTTTTGTCAGTAGGTTATTTTAAAGAAGAAGGTTCTATCATCAAAACTGACTACGATCGCTTATCTATTCGTAGTAATTTGGGCGGACAAGTCAATAAGTTTTTGAATGTAGGTCTTAACATTAATGGTAGTTATACCAAACAAAACCTTGCCAATACCGACGGTCGTAGCGCCTTAGTAGGAGGAGCACTCTTGATGGATCCTCGTGAGCCTGTTTACAATCCTGACGGAACGCTCCGCCCTTACATTGGAGGATTAGATGGGGTTTTTGGTTTTCCAAACCCGGTGTATGTCCTCAACAATGTGCTTCGTAGAAGAAATATCGCCGACATCCTTACCAATGGTTTTGTGGAAATCTCTTTCCTTAAAAATTTGAAGTTTAGATCTTCGGTCAACGCAAAACTCAATTATAATAGTTACAAAGATTACATCCCTTCTACAATTGGGTTGTCGGTGGCATCTGGTACTGCCGGTGCACCTCCTCGCATCGCTACTTCGCAGGAGATTGTGGAGCAGCTCCAAAACTATTCTTTTGACCAATTGCTCACCTATACGCCACAGATTGGTTCGCAGCATAGCCTTGATATGTTGGCTGGTTTTACTTCCCAAAGAGAAATCCTCAGAGGAGTATCAGGTAGTGCCAATACTTTCCCTGACGACTTGGTGCCGTATTTGGGCGCAGGGTCTATCAGAGCCTCAAACTCTTACGAAAATGGTTGGACTTTGTTGGCATACCTAGCACGGGTCAACTATGCTTTCAAAGATAAATATTTGTTCTCGGCGTCGTTTCGCCGTGAAGGAAGTTCGAGATTTGGTACGCAAAACAAATACGGAGATTTTCCAGCGGCCTCAGTAGGTTGGAGAGTAACAGAAGAGTCTTTTATGCCCAAGATGCCTTGGCTAACCGACTTGAAACTCCGCGCAAGCTGGGGGGTAACTGGTAACAACAACATCGGTAACTATCCAAGTTTGGCATTCGTGGGAGCCAACAATTATATCCTTGGAAATGCTTTCGCTCCGGGTAAAGTGATTAGCTCTTTTGCCAACTCAGCCCTTAAATGGGAAAAATCAAACCAATTGGACCTTGGTATTGACTTGGCTACTTTCAACAACAAGTTGGTATTTACTTTTGAGTATTATAACAAACTCACCAACGATATGTTGTTGCCAGTATCTATTCCGGCGGTATCAGGCTTTACAACGAGCTTAGACAATATCGGTAAAGTAAGAAACCGTGGGGTTGAAATTGGCGTAGATTACAAAACCAATATCGGGGCGGTCAATTTCAGAACCAACGGAAACTTGACCATAAATCGTAGTAAAATTCTGGCTATCAAAGGCGTAAATGATGCCTTATGGTATGGAAGTTTCTATGGTGGCTACAACGTACAAAAAGTGGGTCGCCCTATCGGGATGATTTATGGCTACAAGAAAATGGGGATTTTCAACACTCAAGCCGAAATCGATGCATGGCCTAAGCAAGATGGGGTGATTCCGGGCGGTATGAAGTTTGCAGATACCAACGGCGACGGGGTAGTCACTTACGATACACAAGACATGGTCGAAATCGGAAACCCAAATCCAGCTTTTACTTGGGCATGGACAGGAGCTGCCGATTATCGGAACTTCGACTTAAATATCTTATTTGTAGGAGCGCATGATTTTGACATCTACCGTAATATCGAAGCCTCAACGATGAACATGGACGGGGTATTCAACGTCCTCGACAAAGCAAAAGACCGCTGGAGATCACCTTCCAATCCAGGTTCTGACCCTAACGCTAAAAATTCTCAAGGTGGAACCAACTACTTCAAATGGTCACGCGAGAGTAGCGAAAGATATGTATATGATGGTAGCTACATTTGGCTCAAAAGTGTAACTCTAGGATATACGTTGCCTAAATTTAAGTCGGTTTTGAGTGATGCACGTGTGTTTGTGACGGCCAACAATCTTTTCTTGTTTACCAAATATCCTGGTAACAACCCCGATGCAGGGGTAAGAGGCGGTACTGAACTCAACAACGACGATGAGTCTTATCCAGTACCTAGAACGTTTGCGGTAGGTGCTAAGTTTAACTTCTAATTTTTTGACAGAAATGAAAAAAATAACAGGCTTTTATATATTACTTCTTTGTCTGGTGCAGTTTTCGTGCAAAGACGATTTTTTGACCACCACCGACCCTACGCGTCTTGGTACAGATGTGTTTTACAAAACCCAAACACAGTTTGAGCAAGCACTCAACGGAGTGTATGGTCAGCTTCAAGGCATCACTAACACGGCTTACCTAGGGCAAGAGTTTATTTCGGACAATACCACCCTTGATTTTAACCCACTCGACCGTGGGGGCGCAGCTGGCTGGGAAGCGTTTGAGTTTTCGACCGTAAATCCAGGCAATGGCGAAGTAAGCACTCTTTGGAACAACCATTATGCGGCTTTGTATAATATCAATTATGCTCTCGAAAAACTAGCGCCTGCTACTATTGATGATGCGGCTAAAAAGGAAATTGAAGGACAGTTGAAATTTATTCGCGCGTTTCATTTCTTCAATTTAGTACGGTATTTTGGAGATGTGGTTTTAACTACCAAAACCCTTTCTACTCCTAACGAAGCTTTTGATTTGGTACGCTCACCTCAAGCGGATGTTTACAAGCAAATTGAGGCAGATTTGAAAGATGCAAGCACCTTGCTTCCTGCTACTTATCCCGCCGCTGGCAAAGGCCGTGTGACCAAAGGTGCTGCGTTGAGTTTGCTTGGTAAAGTATATTTGACTTTGAAAAGATATCCTGAAGCAGTGACTACTTTAAAGCAAGTTTTGCCGCTAGGATATTCATTGAATGCCAACTACAAAGATAATTTTGACCCCGCTAAGAAAAATGGCCCTGAGTCGGTTTTTGAAGTACAGTACCAAGGAGGCAATGATTTGGGAGAGCAAAGTACTTTTGTGTATGTATTTGCACCGCGCTTGTCGCAAGGGGCTGTGACGGGTTTTGCCAATACGGCTCCTAGTGGCCGTAATATCCCCACCAACGACATGATTGCGGCTTATGAGGCAGGGGACTTGCGCAAAGATATTTCGTTGCAAACAGGCTATACCCTCAACGGTACTTTTGTGGCAATTCCTTTTATTAACAAATACCGTTATCCCCATACTATTTCGGGGCGTTCGGACAACAATTGGCCCGTGCTGCGTTATTCTGATGTATTGTTGATGTTGGCCGAATCAATCAACGAAGCTACAGGGCCTGATGCCGAGGCATTGGGTTATCTCAACCAAGTACGCAAGCGTGCGGGCTTGGCCGAGTTGAGCGGTCTTACCAAAGATACCTTCCGTACAGCGGTAATGAAAGAAAGACGCGTAGAGTTAGCTTTTGAAAATCACCGTTGGTTTGATTTGCAGCGCACCAAAACGCCCGCCGAATTGGCGGCCTTTATGAATGCATATGCAGCTAAAGAAAAAGCTTCTCCTACCGTATCAAGAGGAGGAATTGCATTCAATGCTCTCGATTATGTATATAGCGATTTTGAGTACTTTTTGCCGATTCCTGCCCCTCAAATTCTGATTAATAGCAAGCTAACTCAAAATCCTGGCTATTAGGAGAATTGAGTAAAAGTGTTGGTTAGATTTTATTGGCTAACCGTCTTTATAAATAGTACTTATAAAAGCACCTATCGTATTATGCCAGAGCTAGCTCGTCATCATCGATAGGTGCTTTCTAAACTAATTTTTCCCACTACCTTAATCACATTTTTAAAATCGTGCAAGAAACCACAGAAACCTTCTGGCTTTGGCAATTATTAGGGCGATTGCACCCGCTAATCGTCCACTTTCCTATCGGACTCCTTTGCGTTGCGTTGTTGTTAGAAATTGTAGATTGGCGGCGCAAGTCCACCGAGCTGAGAGCGGGTATCAAGGCATTGGTATGGATTGGAGCTGGAAGTTCTGTTCTGGCCGCTGCTTTGGGCTTGATTTTGGCCAATCAAGAAGAATATGGCGGAGATACGGTAGTAGTTCACCAATGGTCTGGCATTGCTACGATGGCTTTGGCCGTGGGAGCAGTGTGGGCTTTGCGTACAGAGCGTCAATCGCTTTTTAGGAGTTTATTGTTTATGACTGTGGGTGGAGTTACGGTGGCAGGTCACTACGGGGCTTTGCTAACCCACGGCGAAGATTATATCAGTGGTGTTTTACCTTTCAATAAATCTTCCGAAGGTGAGCCTTCGGGCAGTACAAATTTCACATTTGCTAGTACCAACCAACCCCTTACAGAAAAGCAAATTGAAGATTTGAATATTGAAGTACGTTCTATTTTGGCTCACAATTGTTACAGCTGTCATAGCGCTACCAAAACCAAAGGAGAGCTTCGGCTCGACCAAAAAGACCTCATTTTCAAAGGTGGAGAGCATGGGCCTATCATCGTGGCTGGCAATCCTGGCAAGAGCGAATTGATTCGCCGCATTACTTTGCCTGTAGGTCATAAAGAAGCAATGCCCACCAAAGGCAAGCGACTTTCCGAAAAAGACGTGGCTATTTTAGAATATTGGATTAAACAGGGCGCTCCTTGGCCTAGTGGTGCCGAAAAAAGCATTTATCGGGTGGCAGCATTGGAGCCTCGGATGCCAGAACTACCTGCTGCTACTGCCGAACTCACGCAGCCTATCGACCGTCTTACGAATGCGTATTTTCAGAAAAATAAAATCACTTGGAAAAAGCTAGTTGATGACCGTACTTATATTCGTCGGGTATATTTGGATGTGGTGGGGTTGTTGCCCAAACCAGAAGAAATTCAGGCTTTTGAAGCCGACAATCGCCCCGACAAACGGGAGATTTTGGTAAGAAGTTTGCTCAATCGCAACGAAGATTATGCACAGCATTGGCTTACTTTTTGGAATGATGCCCTCCGCAATGACTATTCGGGTACGGGCTACATCACCAAAGGGCGTTATGATATTACCAAATGGCTTTACACTTCTCTCAAAACCAACAAGCCTTATAATCTTTTTGTAAAAGAACTCATCAGTCCTACCAAAGAATCAGAAGGGTTTATCAAGGGAATCAAATGGCGTGGTACCATCAACGCTAGCCAACGTACCGAAATGCAAGCGGCCCAAAATGTGGCGCAGGTTTTCTTGGGCCTCAATCTTAAATGTGCTTCTTGCCACGATAGTTTTATCAGCGACTGGAAATTGGAAGATGCGTATGCTTTTGCTAATATTTTTGCCGACACTACCCTCGAAATTCACCGTTGCGACAAACCTACGGGCAAGTTGGCGGGTCGTAGAGTGCTTTTCAAGGAGCTAGGCGAAATCAAAGAAACGCCCGTTACGGAAGAGCGTTTGAAAGAGTTAGCGGAGTTTTTGGTACAACCCAAAGACGGTCGTCTTTATCGTACGTTGGTCAATCGGGTATGGGCGCAGCTAATGGGGCGCGGTATCGTAGAGCCCGTAGATATGATGGACAACGAACCTTGGAGCCAAGATTTGCTCGACTGGTTGGCGTCAGATTTTGTGGCGAATGGCTACGACATCAAAAAACTAATGTATGCTATCTTGACTTCTAAAACCTATCAATTGCCATCGATTGGTGTCAAAGACGCAGGTTTGCTTACATCTTCAAACTTTGTTTTTGAAGGGATGGTAAGACGACGCCTTACAGCAGAGCAATTTGCAGATGCAGTCAGCGTGGCCTTCAATCCTGTGTATGGTGATTCGGCCTTAGAATTCAAACGATTGCCCGAAAATATTCAAAAAGAAGTTCCTTTTTCAAGAGCGTCATTGGTCAAAAACGACCCATTCTTGACGGCCTTGGGGCGTCCTAATCGTGAAACGGTTACGACGAGCCGAAACTCTCAAGCCAACCTTCTTCAAGCGCTTGAGCTTACCAACGGAACCAAGTTTAATGAAGCAATCAAAAAAGGTGCAAAAATATGGCAAGCCAAATATCCTTCTTCTGAACTGCTGGTGAAGGAGCTTTATAAAAAATCGTTGGGACGGGAGCCTTTGCCGAAGGAGCTGAATGTAGCCCAGAAAATAGTAGGACCTAAGCCTACCGTAGAAGGCATAGAAGATTTAGTTTGGGCTATATCAATTCACCCAGAATTTCAGTTAATATATTGATAATAAAGCGATTTTGATAATGAAAAATAGATGGAATAGAAGAGAGTTTCTCCAGAAAACAAGCGCGGCTACTTTGGCAGCAATGGCGGCGAGTGCCCCTTTACCTAGCTTGCTTTCAGGCTGTACTAAAAAAATAGGTCAAACCAACGGTACCGCCGATACGGTCATTTTGCTTTGGATGGCGGGTGGTATGGCTCATACCGAGACCTTTGACCCTAAAAGATACACGCCTTTCGAAACAGGAATGGAAGGCAATCGTGTACTAAGTACTTTCAAATCTGTACCGACGGTTTTAGACGGAATTCATTTTTCGGAAGGGCTAGAGTCGATTGGTAAAGTAATGGACAAAGGAACGCTCATTCGCTCTTATGTAGCGGCTGACTTGGGGCATATCTTGCACTCTCGGCACCAATACCATTGGCATACCTGCTACGAACCGCCCCAAACGGTCGCAGCACCTCATATTGGAGCATGGATTGCCAAAGAACTAGGCCCTAAAAATCCCGTGATTCCGGCTTTTATTGATATTGGTCAGCGTTTTACGGTAGGTGAGGCCGAAGAGTTGAAAGCCTTTCATACGGCAGGTTTTTTGGGAAATGAATACGGGCCTTTCTTTATTCCTGACCCCAGTCAAGGATTAGAAAGTGTACGCCCGCCTGTAGGAATGGATGCCAAACGTTTTGAACGCCGCAACCAGCTCTACAACGATCTCATCAGCAATGGCCCTATGGGTGAGTTTGGGAGTGATTACCAAAAAGAATCCCTCAAACGCTCGATGGAGCAAGCCTATATGCTGCTCAATTCGCCCGAAGCTAAGGCTTTTAACCTCACTACCGAGCCCAAAGAAAGCTACGATATTTACAACACAGGACGCTTTGGGTTGGGGTGTCTGTTGGCCAAAAGGTTGACCCAACAAGGCGCACGTTTCATCAGTGTAACCACCGAATATGAACCATTTTTTGGATGGGATACCCACGAAAACGGTCACACGCGCTTGGAAGGGATGAAAAAAATGATTGACGGGCCCGTGGCTCAATTGATTAAGGATTTAGACCAATCGGGCCACCTCGACCGCACGCTTATCATCTTGGCGAGTGAGTTTAGTCGCGATATGATGGTCGAAGGCCGTCCCGATGCCAAGGTACAAGAGCAAGTAAATCAGCCCGAGATTTTGTCGGATATGAAATTTTACGGAATGCACCGCCACTTTACTGATGGCTGCTCAATATTGATGTTTGGAGGGGGAATCAAACGGGGATTTGTGTATGGCAAAACCGCCGACGAACGCCCCTGTAAGACTATCGAAAATCCCGTAAAAATCGACGGGATCCATCAAACCATTTATCATGCATTGGGCATTGCGCCTGACACACAGTATGAAATCGAAAAACGGCCTTTTTATACTACCCCCGACGGTAAAGGTAAGGCTGTGATGGATTTGTTGGTCTAGAATATAGCTAACAGCCGTGATATATCGCAATTCAAAGGCTCTTTATGATTTTACTTGCAAAATTCAACCTCACGGCAGTGGCCGACCGTCCCACCCTCACGGTACGCCGTGCGGCCTTTCTGGAGAAGGGAATTTAAAGCCCTCTCCAGAAAGGAGAGGGTGGGGTGAGGTTACATTTTCAAAGCGCAAGTAACTTCATAAACTACCAATTCAACGATGCTTTAGCACTGAATAATGTAATGACGAAAAATGCTTTTTATATATCGGTAATGGCCGTGGCACTTATCGGGTATTTACAATCTTGCGGAAGTAGCTCAAGCACTTCTCAAGAAGAAATACCCGATAAGGTGAGTTACAATTTTGACATCCGTCCTATTCTTTCGGATAAGTGCTTGGCGTGTCATGGGCCAGATGCCAACAAAAGAGAAGCGGGACTTCGGCTCGACGACCCCGAAAGTGCCTTCCATGCACTGAAAGATAATCCATCGGCTCATGCTATCATAGCGGGAGAACCACAGCGATCGGAGGTGTTTCTGAGGATTTCGACCAAGGATACCAATAAGCTCATGCCGCCGCCTTCCTCTAATCTTAAACTTTCAGCGAGAGAGATAGCCCTGATTGAGAAGTGGATTAAACAAGGGGCCAAATATGAGAAGCATTGGGCGTTTGTGGCTCCTCAAAAACCAGCGGTGCCTGAAGTGAAAAATGAGGATTGGCCCAAAAATGAAATAGACTTTTTTGTTTTACAAAAACAAGAACAAAAAGGCTTTAGTCCCAACGAAGAAGCTGACAAAGAGCGGCTACTCAAACGCCTAAGTCTTGACCTTGTAGGCTTGCCTCCTACGCTCAAAATGATGGATAGTTTCTTGGCCGATAAAAGCCCCAATGCTTACGAAAAAGTAGTGGACGAACTGCTCAAAAATCCAGCTTATGGTGAAAAAATGGCGGTTTATTGGCTTGATTTGGCGCGATATGCCGATTCGCATGGGTATCAGGATGATGGTTATCGTACACAGTGGCCGTGGCGGGATTGGGTGATTCATGCCCTCAACAAAAACATGCCTTATGATAAGTTTGTGACATGGCAGTTGGCGGGAGATTTACTACCCAATCAGGATAAAAGCCCTACTTACAAAGAGCAACTTTTGGCAACAGGCTTTAATCGAAACCATAAGATTACGGAAGAAGGCGGGGTCATACCTGAAGAGTATCGCATTAGCTACGTGACCGATCGCAACGATTTGTTTGGAAAGGCTTTTTTGGGTGTAACTCTCGAATGCGCTCATTGCCACGACCATAAGTATGACCCTTTTTCTCAAAAGGAATATTATCAACTCTTTGCTTTTTTCAATAGCGTCAATGAAGTAGGGATTGAATCGGTAATTGGTGGGCCTGAAACCTACGCCAAAAAACCGCTCATGGAAATCAGCAATGAGGATGTAAAAAATATCTTGACTTTCATCAACAAACCTGATACCAACCGCCTCATTGTATCGGTGATGACCGATCTTGATACCATGCGCAAGACGCATATCTTGCGCAGAGGAGTATATGACGCCCCTGGCGATGAGGTACAGCCTAATACTCCTTCCTTTATTTTGCCTTTTGATAAAAAATACCCCAAAAACCGCCTTGGATTAGCTAAGTGGCTTTTTGATCGCAAAAATCCCCTTACGGCACGGGTATTTGTCAATCAAATGTGGCAGGAGTTTTTTGGGAAAGGCATTGTCAAGACATCGGGCGATTTTGGGATGCAAGGAGAGCTTCCTTCCCATCCAGAGCTGCTAGACTGGTTGGCGGTCGATTTTATGGAGCATGGATGGAATCTTAAACGATTAGTAAAACAGTTTGTGATGTCGGCTACATACCGGCAGTCGGCAGTAGTAACACCCGAAAAACTCGCCACCGACCCCGACAATATTTACCTAGCACGGGCGCCGCGCTATCATATCAATGCGGAGTTTGTACGGGATTTGGTGCTTTCAAGTAGTGGATTGCTGGTGCCTACTGTTGGGGGGCCAAGTGTCAAGCCTTATCAGCCACCAGGGCTTTGGGAAGGAGCTACTTCGGGTCGCGGGTTGCTCTCTATGTATGTGCAAGACCACGGTGCAAGCCTGTATCGTAGAGGAATGTACACGCTCATTAAGCGCACGGTGCCGCCACCTTCTATGAGTATTTTTGACGCCAGCAATCGTGACTTGTGTGAAGTAAAACGCCTCAAAACCAATACCCCTTTGCAAGCTTTGGTAATGCTAAATGACCCCACGGTGCTAGAAGCTTCACGGGTATTAGCAGCAAAATTGCTACAAGAAAATAGTGGCGTTTCTGACAAAATTCAGAAAGCATTTCGCTTAGTGGTATGTCGTAAGCCTACTGATAAGGAGATGACTATTTTGAGTGATTTTTATGAAAAAGAACTTAAAAAACTCAATAAGTCGAGTGCAGAAAAACTGTTGGCTGTAGGAGAGTATCCTATGCCCTCCCAAATAGACAAAGTGCAATTGGCAGCTTTGATGAAAGTTGTCAATACCATTTACAACTTAGAAGAGTCTATTACAAAGACCTAACGTAGAAAAGAATGGAAAAAGAAATCTTAGAACATGGGCTGAGTTTTAACCGTCGTCGGTTTTTATCGACCATGAGCCTAGGCTTAGGAAGCGTAGCGTTGGGGTCGTTGATGATCCCTAATCTACTTAATGGTGGTGATATGGACGAATCAGGTTTTACTCCGGGTATCCCTCACTTTGCGCCCAAAGCCAAACGAGTCATTTATTTGTTTCAGAATGGCGCTCCTTCGCAGATGGAACTCTTTGATTATAAGCCCAAGTTGCGCGAAATGATGGGGCAAGAAATCCCGCCGTCAGTGCGTGGAAACCAACGCCTCACGGGAATGACCGCCAATCAAGCTTCATTTCCTTTGGCGGGTTCATTTGTGGATTTCAAACAATACGGACAGTCAGGGGCGTGGGTGAGCGATTTGATGCCCTATACTGCCAAAATCGTGGATGACCTCTGTATTGTCAAATCAATGTACACCGAGGCTATCAATCACGACCCTGCTCTTACCTTTTTACAAACAGGCTCGCAGCAAGGCAACCGCCCAAGTATGGGGGCGTGGTTGAGCTATGGTTTGGGTAATGAAAACAAAAACTTGCCTGATTTTACGGTGCTTCTATCGCGGGGAATCGGTAATGGTCAGGGAGTATATTCCAAACTTTGGTCGAATGGCTTTTTGGATTCTATTCATCAAGGAGTACAATTTAGCAAAGGAGAAGACCCTGTATTGTATATACGAGACCCTGAAGGGATGAACCGAAAAGAACGCCGTGAAATGTTGGATAATTTATCTGAACTGAATCAACTTTCCTATGAGCAGTTTGGCGACCCTGAGATTGCGGCCAAAATCAAACAGTACGAAATGGCCTATCGAATGCAAACAGCCGTGCCTGAAGTGATGGATTTGTCAAAAGAATCGGACGATATCGTAAAGCTTTATGGCCCTGATTGTTTGGTTCCTGGCACTTACGCCGCCAATTGCCTTTTGGCTCGTAAACTTTCTGAAAACGGAGTAAGATTTGTGCAATTATATCATCAAGGTTGGGATCAGCACGGAAACTTGCCTTTTGAAATACAAAGCCAAGCCAAAGACGTAGATCAAGCTTCGGCAGCATTGGTGACTGATTTGAAACAACGTGGACTTTTGGACGAAACTTTGGTGATTTGGGGGGGAGAGTTTGGGCGTACAAGCTACAGCCAAGGTAAACTTACTAAAGATAACTACGGTCGCGACCACCACCCGCGTTGCTTTACGATTTGGATGGCGGGCGGCGGAATCAAGCCGGGGCTAGTCTATGGCGATACCGACGAAGTAGGATATAATATCGCCCGTAATCCTGTGCATGTGCATGATTTTCAGGCGACTGTGCTACACCTCTTAGGGCTTAATCACGAAAAACTTATCTTCAAACATCTTGGTCGCCGTTATCGTCTTACCGATGTGTCGGGCAAAGTCGTAAGAGATATTATGAGTTAATGGCGTTTAATTTATATGATTTGCGTCGGAGACGCAGCACCCTTTTTGACCCAAATGATAGTTTGGGTCAAGCTATTGCAAAACTTATTTTCAACCATCTTGGTCGCCGTTATCGTCTTACCGATGTGTAGGGCAAGGTCGTAAGAGATATTATTAGTTAATCTTTTTGTAACATACGAAACAAAACCTAAAGTCCAATTTGAATCAAATGAGTAGAAAGGTTATTGATTATTTAGAGCAGTTATTGTTAGTTTTTGGAATATTTATTGCCTTTCTGTTACTGTTTGAGAGCAAATTGGTCGTTCCGCTTTGGCTCCAACCTTTGGGACGGATGCACCCTTTGCTGTTGCACTTTCCTATTGTGATGCTGCTTATTGCCTTTGGAATGGAGTTTTTTCGCTTTAATCCTTCCAATTCCTCCAATTCTTTTTACCGTCTGTTTTTGCGAAATCTGTGGCTTATTGGAGCCGTTTTGACCGGAATCACGGTGGTCATGGGGCTTTTCTTAGCTAAAGAGCAAGGATATGACGGTCAAACCTTACCTTGGCACAAATGGACAGGTATAGTGGTTTTCTATGTGGCATTGGCGGGCTATTGGGGGCGACAACAGCCTTGGTATCAAGCTACTATCGCCAAAGGTTTTGTATCAGTGGCGGCCTTAGTCTTAGTGATTACGGGGCATTTTGGCGCGGTTTTAACGCACGGCGACAATTTTATTTCTGGTCCTTTGCAAACCCCTGAATCAGTTCCTTTCGACGAGGCCATTGTTTTTGACCATGTCATTCAACCTATTTTTGAACAAAAATGCGTTAGTTGTCACAATCCCGATAAGATAAAAGGTGAGCTGATGCTGACCGACCAACAGTCGATTTTGAAGGGCGGCAAAACAGGCAAGTTGTTTGTGCCCGGACAGCCCCAAGTGAGTTTGCTTTTGCAGCGTATTCACTTGCCGCTCGACGACAAAAAACACATGCCACCCGTGGGGAAAGTACAGCTCAATCCGCAAGAAATTATGCTATTATCGCTGTGGATTAAAGGCAATGCTGATTTTAAGAAAAAAGTGGCAGACTTGCCTGCTAATGATTCCTTACGGCTTATTGCCGCCAATTTGTTGGCACCTGTCAATACCCCACAAGAAACATTTGACTTTGCTGCTGCCGACGAAGAAACCATCAAAAAGCTAACGACGGAGTTTCGGAGTATTGCACCCTTGGCCCATGAATCGCCTGCTTTATCGGTCAATTTTTTCAATAAAAATTTGTACAACCCTGACAAAATCAAAGAGTTGGTTGAGATTAAGAAGCAGGTGGTATTTTTGAATCTTGCCAAAATGCCCGTCAAAGATGCTGATTTGGGTCAAGTAGTAGCTTTTGAAAATTTGCAAAAATTGAATCTGAATTTTACGGATATTACTGGCAAAGGACTGAAAGAACTTACTGCTTTAAAAAAACTCAAAAACCTCTCTGTAGCAGGAACAAAAATAGCCTTCAAAGACTTTCAAGCAGTCATATCTAGTTTTGAGAATCTCAATACGGTGGCTATTTGGAACACGGGTCTGACGCCCTCAGAGATGCAGCAACTCAAAAAAGAGTTTAAGAATATCAATTTTATTGAAGGGTTCAAAGATGATGGTTCAAACCCTATCAAACTCAATCCGCCGCAAGTTAAAAACAGCGCAATGGTTTTTGAAAACTCATTGGCCGTATTGTTGAGTCACCCGGTCAAAGGTGTTCAAATTAGATATACGACCGACGGCACCGAGCCAGATAGTATTCGTTCGCCGTTGTTTACTAATCAAACAATCATTAATAATAGCACTCATATTCGTGCTAAGGCCTACAAAGATGGTTGGTATGGAAGTGACGTAATAGATTTTGACTTTTTGAAAAGAACCTACAAGCCTGATAGTGTACGGCTTTTGCTACCGCTCAATCGAGTACATCAGGCAGAAGGAGAGAAATCGTTTTTTGATACAAAACTCGGTACCTTCAATGCCAACAGCCCTGCATGGGCCAACAATTGGACTGGCGTCCGAAACAACGATATGGCTTTGATGTCAGAATTTAAGAAGCCTGCGCTTATATCGTCGGTGGAGTTGCGTATCATGGAAGAAGTAGAAACGGGGATATTTCCTCCCGAAAAAATTGAAGTATGGGGAGGAACAGACCCTAATCAATTGAAACTAATAGCGACTTTTAAGCCTTCTATTCCGACCCAACAACGCCCGCATTTGCTAACTACAGTAGGAGGTAAGTTTAAGCCTCAATCGGTGACTTTTCTGAAAATCGTAGCCAAACCTCTTCAAAAAATTCCAGATTGGCATGGAGCCAAAGGACGGACGGCATTGTTGCTCGTAGATGAGCTACTCATAAATTAAGCTGTAGCGTGCCAAAAACCAATTCTTTTAGGCTTTTGGCACGCTACACAATAGGGTTTAGGACCAGTGTTCTTGAATTACTTCTAGCAATTCTGATTGAGCAGCACAGCCAGCAATCACATCACCGCCAAAGAGCCAATCTTGTCCACCCGAAAAATCAGTGATTTGTCCGCCTGCTTCTAAAATAAGGAGTGTGCCAGCGGCCATATCCCAAGAGTTGAGGTTGTATTCATAAAATGCCTCAAAACGCCCTGCCGCTACGTAGGCTAAATCAATGGCGGCGGCTCCCATGCGGCGGAGGCCGTGGCAGCGCTGCATGAGGGTTTCTAGGATTTTGAGGTATTTGTCTTGTTTTTCAAATTTATAATAAGGGAAGCCCGTTGCTAGTAAGCTATCGCCTATGGTGGTGGCCGTCGATACTTTGAGACGAGTTGCATTTTCGAGCAAAGAAACATCTAGCGGAAGCCCTCCCAGCGTATACCTTAGGCTAACACTCCACGCGCCGCCACCTTGCCAACCATAAAATAGTTCTTCGGTACCCAAATGGTAAATGACCCCGGCGATGGGGATTTTGTTTTTGACCAAACCTACGCTTACGCAATAAATGGGCAAAGCATGAATAAAATTGGCAGTTCCGTCGAGTGGGTCAATAACCCAATACAACTCATCGGGGTTTGATTCTTCGCCAGCGGTGCCTTCTTCGGTGATAAAGCCTGCCTCAGGCAAGAGTTGGCGCAGACCTGTCACAAGAAGCTTTTCGGTTTCTTTGTCAACGTAAGATACTAAATTGTTGGCGGCTTTGTATTCGGTTTGAGTGCGGTCAAATTTCGCCGCTTCTTGTTTGATAAATGCCCCCGCTTGGCGAACAATTTCTATGGTTTGTAAGGTGAGATTTTCGAGATTCATTCTTCGATGTTCTTTAAATATGATAAGTCTTGCATTGAGATGACATTGTACTTGCTTCGTTCAATAGGCGTACGAGATTTAAGTATTCTGCTTCCATTGTCTAGAGGGGGATTGGCGGGGTTGGCTTTGTAAATCGCCTTGGCATATAAAATAAGTTTCAACGCAGCCTCCAAACGTTGCTGGGGAGTTTTACTGTGCCATAGCTCTTTGTCATATTTAGGAATATCGTCAGGATTTTGAGATTTAATGATAGCCATGATTAAAGTGCTCTTTTTCTGAGAAAAAATAATCGATAAAAAAGACAAAAAATGAGCAGCCAAGCTTCCAAAGGCATTCCTACAAATACGCCTTTGACCACACTCCCTATCGCGACCGATAGCACATAAACGCCCATCAAGCCAAGGCTGATTAATACAAACTTTTGTACCCAAGTTTGTTGCTTAATTCGGCTTAGAAAAAACGCCAAAGGTAGATACAGCGGAATAGCCCATAGTAGATGCAAATTCCACTCCGTCACACCGTGATTGGTGGCAGTGGCTAATCCCAACAAAATCCATCCTGCTAAACCGACGATGGAAAAAAATATTTTATCAAATAAAAACGAAATTTTCAATTGTTTCTGTTGGCGTTGCGTGTACCAAATCACAAATACTACCAATACCCCAAATAGTACCATAGGGCTTAACCACCAAGGCTGAGAAGGCTGCTCCCGATGCGAAAAATGAGTAGTAACCAAGGGTTGTGTCCTACTTACGAGAGATTTGCCGCCTATGGTAGCCTTGTCGAAGTGATGCATCAAATTGTAAGGCAGGTACATTTCTTGCTCAGGCGTTGCAATTTCATCCGAAGGAAGTCCAAGGGCTAGATTCATCAGAAATTTTTCCCAAGGTTTATATTCCAAATATTGATTCATCCACTGCCTAAAACTTTTGGCTTCGCCGTCGATAGGTTTGTTGTAATAAACCAGACTATCACCACAAGCTACTTGCAGGGCATCGCGAATACGGCTAGAACAGTTGTCATAAAAGAACCGGTATTGATATTCACGATTTTGGGGAAGAGCATTGTTTTCCAGAAAATCAAACAGTTTTTGTTTTTGTGTTTGGGACAAATTCAAAATCTGCTCAGTCAGGTCGCGGCGCTCGGCCTCGTAATGTGGCACTACGTACTCCATTGGTACTACCGAGAGGGTATAGGGGAGGGTGCCTTGCACAAATTTTAGCAAGAAATTGCCCGTTTGAAAAGTGAAAGTGCCATAGTTGTAGTTTCTGCTGATGCCGTTGAGCGGGTCATATATCCAGAGAGAGCTGTGCCCAAAACCACTTCCTTCAAATACACTATTGCCTGGAGCAATAGTAATCAGACTCGCTTTGGCTTCATTGCTGAGGGTTTGGGCCATGAGCGACGAACTTAGCAGAAGGCTGTAAGCGATAAGCTGTAGGCTGTAAGCGATAAGCTGTAGGCTGTGAGCAATACGTCTGACCATATTCTCTTTGCTTTTGTTCTTCTGCAATTCTACTCCTTTTTTACTATTTACCTGATACAACAATAACGATTTCACCCTTGATAGTTTTTTCGGCAAAATAAGCAATAATTTCGGTTAAAGTCCCACGAATAGTTTCTTCATAAACTTTTGTTAATTCGCGAGACACAGAAGCTTGTCGATCGGCTCCAAAATACTCCACAAATTGCTCCAAAGACTTCAATAGCCGATGCGGAGATTCATAAAAAATCATCGTTCTTTCTTCTTCTTTGAGTTGAGTAAGGCGAGTTTGGCGGCCTTTTTTATGGGGTAAAAACCCCTCAAACGTAAAACGATCACTAGGTAGACCTGAGTTGACGAGGGCAGGTACAAAGGCAGTAGGGCCAGGCAAACATTCCACTTCTATGTTGTTTTTGATACATTCTCTTACCAGCAAAAAGCCTGGGTCAGAAATAGCAGGCGTGCCTGCGTCAGAGACTAAGGCCATGTTTTCGCCTTTGAGGAGGCGAGCGATGAGTTTTTGTACCGTCTGATGCTCGTTGTGGATATGGTAGCTCTGCAAGGGCTTCGTAATACCCAAATGCTTGAGTAAATGACCAGAGGTTCGGGTGTCTTCGGCCAGAATGACATCAGCGTTTTTGAGGGTATTGATAGCACGCAGGGTAATGTCTTCCAAATTGCCAATAGGGGTAGGGATGAGGTATAATTTTGGAGTCACGGTATATGGTGATTTAATGGTCACAATTGCATGAATACGGCAATTTGTACGATTTTAAGGAAATAGACAATATGCTTAATAGGATTAATCTCATTTTTGGTTTAAAAGCAGTTTCAAACAAATAAGCAAGATTGGGAGTTTGAGAAGCAAAACAATGTTAACAATTTTTTAAAATCTTTATTTTGAAAAATTGCCGTAAAAAAATGTATTATTTTAATAATACGGTCATTCACAGCTGTTAAGGTATTGTTTTCTTTGGGAATAGCTTTTGTTTGTCCCATAAATTTCTTGTTTCTTTGTGCCGATTTTGACATCAACCAACTGTTTAAAACCAATTACAATTCTAACCAAAATTTTCAAATTATGAATCTTAAAGATTTACGAAAAATGCGGCTCATAATTGCACTTTTCGCAGTCATTGCTGCTATTTGTGTGAGTTTGCCCGAAGTGAAGGCGCAGGTTACTACCTCTACTTTGAGCGGTACTGTGAAGGATGACAAAAACTCAGAACTACCCGGTGCCACCGTAGTAGCTGTACACGTTCCTTCTGGTACTCAATATGGAAGTGTTACAAATGTAAGTGGTAACTACAGTATCCCCAACATGCGGATTGGTGGTCCTTACAAAGTTACGGTAAGTTTTGTGGGATTTGGAACCAAAACATACGATGATATTTATCTGAAATTAGGAGAGCCTTATACCCTTAATTCACAGCTTTCGACTGGCGATGTGCAGCTTGCGGAAGTAGTAGTAGTGAGTGCTCAAAACAAACTCCTTAGCAGCGAACGGCTGGGTGCAGTAACCAATATCGGTAGCGGTCAGATTCAAGCTTTGCCTTCTATCAGCCGTAGTATCAACGACTTGACTCGTCTTACTCCTCAAGCCAACGGTACGTCGGTGGGTGGAGGAAACTACCGCCAAAACAATATCACTATTGATGGTGCTGACTTTAACAACAACTTTGGGATTGGTACTAACCTTCCAGGTGGCAATGCAACTCCTATTTCATTGGATGCTATCGAAGAAATTTCAGTAAATGTAACACCTTATGATATTCGCCAATCTGGTTTTATTGGTAGTGCTATCAACGCCGTTACACGTTCTGGAAATAATAATTTTTCTGGCTCAGCTTATACTTATTTCAGAAATCAAAATCAACAAGGAAATAAAGTAGGCGATAATACTTTTGCTCGTCAAGATTTGGATTACAAACAGTACGGTTTCCGTTTGGGTGGACCTCTTATTAAAAACAAACTTTTCTTCTTCGTCAATGCCGAGACAGAAAAGCAAATCACTCCAGGTCCTTCTCAAATTGCGGCAACGGCTCAGTTGCCTTTTTCACAAAGCAATCCCCAAGTATCGCGCCCTACAGTAGACGAAATGAATACAATCAGCGCTTACTTGAGAGACACATACGGATATGAAACTGGGCCTTACCAAGGGTACTCTTCAAATAGCTTCAGTACTAAATTTTTGGTGCGCTTAGATTGGAACATCAGCAAAAATCACCGTATCAACGTCCGTTACAACCAACTTAAGAGCGAGTCTTCACGGATTCAGCCAAGTACATCTGTTTCGCCGTTTACAAATATTTACCCCCAAAACCGTCAAAGCACTCAAGCTTTACAGTACGAAAACTCAGGGTATTTTCAAGCAGCTAACTTTACTTCTTTTGCGGCCGAGCTTAACTCTACTTTCGGCGGTAAATTTGCCAATACATTGCGTGCTACTTATACCCACCAAAATGACCCCCGTACTACCAAAGGCGGACAGTTTCCTTTTGTTGATATCTTGAAAGATGGTAACCCACTTACTTCTTTTGGAACGGAGTTGTTTTCGTACGGAAACTTGCGCGATGTAGAAATGCTATCTTTCGTAGATAACCTGACTTGGACTTCGGGTAAGCATAACTGGACTGTAGGAGCACAAGCCGACTTCAATACTACCAAAAATGGTTTCCAACGCTTTGGTACAGGTTTTTATGTATTCCAGTCTTGGGATGACTTTACATCGGGCAAATTGCCAAGCCATTATGGTTTGACTTACTCGTTGGCGCCTAATTTTGAGCAAGTGTTCCCAAGCTTTAAGTTTTCTCAGTATTCTGTGTACGGACAAGACGAAATCAACGTCAACAGCAAGCTGAAAATTACGGCTGGATTGCGTATCGATTTGCCAACTTACCCCGAACCTTTGAAGGAGCATCCATTGATTTCACAGTTGACTTTTGCTAATGGACAGAAAGTAAATACGGGGGCTCTTCCTAAGTCTAGTTTGTTGTGGTCGCCACGTGTAGGATTTAACTATGATGTAAATGGCGACCGTTCGCTTCAAGTTCGTGGTGGTAGTGGTATTTTCTCAGGACGTGTGCCTTTTGTATGGATTGTATCACAAGCAGGTGATGCAGGTATGCTACAAGTAACTCAAACTTGGACAGGTGCCAATGTTCCTGGTCCTTTCAGATTGGAGCCTTACTATCCCACCACTGTCCCTGTGGCTGGTACTTCTATTCCTACAGGAGGAACAACAGCAATTTCTCCTGATTTCAAAATGCCACAAACTTGGAAAAGTAGCTTAGCCGTGGATATGCAATTGCCTTGGGGAATCGTAGGTACGGTAGAAGGGATTTACAACAAAGACATTAATACTGCTTATTTCAGTAATATCAACCTTGTTCAGCCTACTGCACTTGGCGTGTCGGGGTATCCAGACAATCGTTTGATGTATCCTACCACAAACACCCAAAAATACATCAATCCTCTTACATCTGCGGGTCAGTATAGCCCTACCGGAACCACCGCCTACAACGTTACAATGCTAGGAAATGCTTCACAAGGCTACTATTGGTCTGTGACTGCTAAATTAGAAAAACAATTTAGCAAAGGTATTTCGGCTTCATTGGCATATGTACGTAGTGGTGCCAAAAACTTGTTTGACGGTGGAGGGGATCAGCCAGCTTCGGCTTTCCAAGGAACTGCTACTGTCAATGGCTCAAACTTTGCGACCCTTAGCAATGCTAACTATGTAGTTCCGACGCGTTTAGTTGGTTCACTTTCTTACCGTAAAGAGTATGCTAAATTCTTGGCGACAAGTATTTCGTTGGTATATCAAGGTTCAGCTGACGGTCGTTTCTCTTATATCTATTCTACGGATTTCAACAGAGACGGTGCCAATGCTGATTTGATTTATGTTCCTAAAGATCCTTCAGAAATCACGTTTGTGTCACAAACAGTAGGCTCTGGTGCCAGTGCCGTTACTTATACCCCACAACAGCAGAGTGATGCGTTTTTCCAATATATTGAACAAGATGCTTATTTGAAAAACCGTAAAGGTCAATACGCAGAGCGTAATGGTGCTGCATTGCCTTGGAGAAACCAATTTGATTTCCGTATCCTTCAAGATTTCTTTGTCAATGTACAGGGCAAACGCAATACTATCCAGTTGAGTGTTGATATTTTCAATCTTGGAAACCTTCTTAACAGCAGCTGGGGCTTGACTAAGCTTATTAACAACAACGCTATTTTGATACCTGCCAACAACTCGTCGGTAGTATCAGGAGGAACAGTGAAACCTACTTATCGTTTAGGCTTGGATCGTGGAGGACTTATCAAAGATACTTTCCGCGACAACGTAGGATTTTCATCTACCTACTACATGCAATTTGGAGTGCGTTATATCTTCAACTAAGCATTGTTTTACTACTTTTCAAAAAATCCCGTGCCTGCGCTCGGGATTTTTTGATGGGGCCTAGGCTACCTTAAAAGGAGTTAGGAATGATTTTTGTGTTTTTCTTGAAAAGAGTTTTTTAGTTTATAATTTTTCTGTTTCTTAATATCGCTTTTCTTTGTTCTTTTGCAATAGAAAGCATTAAACCACCAAAATTCATATATCATGTCGCAAAAGCGCGTTCTCATTGCCGAAGATAGTTCCGTCATTCAAAATCTAGCCCGCAAGATTTTGGAGTTTCAGAATTATGAAATCACCGCCGTCAAAAACGGAGAACAGGTGATGCAAATCGTGGACAAAGAAGATTTTGACATTGTTTTGCTCGATATCAACATGCCTATTATGGATGGTATGGAGTGTGTAAAAGCTATTCGAGCTCTCAACGATAAGAAAAAATCTAATTTGCCAGTGGTAGCAATCACTGGTAATGCCAAAAATTATTCTGAAGAAGAGTTCAAATCAGCGGGCTTTAATGATGTACTCGTAAAACCCCTCAATTTCGACCGCCTTGTAGAAATCGTAAATGAATTGACGGAAGAATAAATAATACCTTTGGTGCGTGTATTGGAAGCTAAATTTAGCTAAAAATTTCTTCCAATACACGCATCTTGCTTATCCACAATGGTTGTTACTCTTCTCGGTACTGGAACCTCATCCGGGGTGCCGCTCATTGGCTGCTCCTGCGAAGTCTGCCGCTCGCTCGACTATCGCGATAAGCGTTTGCGTGTATCGGTACACATCTTCATAGAAGAAAAAAGTTTTGTGATTGATACCGGACCCGATTTTCGTCAGCAAATAGTAAGGGAGGGAATCAATCAGCTCGATGCAGTTTTGTTTACCCATCAGCACAAAGATCATACGGCTGGTTTGGATGACGTAAGAGCCTTCAATTTTCTTCAACAACGCGACATGCCTGTATATGGGCGAGCGCAGGTCTTGGAGCAGTTACGGCGGGAATTTGAATATGCTTTTGCGGAGTTTCGCTATCCTGGCATTCCCCGACTCCAACTTCACGAAATCCACAATGAGCCTTTTAGTATCGAAGGTGTCGAATTTGTCCCAATTGATGTGCTACATCACAAACTCCCCGTTTTTGGCTTTAGAGTAGGGGATTTTGCCTACCTAACCGACGTAAATCACATTCCCGAAAGCGAATACGCTAAACTTCAAAATCTGGATACGTTGGTATTGGGAGCATTGCAGCACGAGCCCCATATTTCTCATTTTAACTTGCGCGAAGCCTTAGAAGTGGTGGAGATTCTGAAACCACAACATGCGTATTTTACGCACATCAGTCATAAAATGGGACGTCATGCCCTTATCGAGCCTACTTTACCGAACCACGTAAAATTGGGCTATGACGGACTAAAGATTTATGTTTAGTATACCAATTGCAAAATACAAATGCTTGATAATGAATTGAAAGGTATTTTTTTTGAATATTTGTGTTAAAAATTTTTGCATTAAAGGAACAAACTGCTACCTTTGCAGTCCCAAAACAATGGGAAAATACATAACGGTTTCGTAGCTGACGGTGCGACGCCTCGCTTGGATAGAGCATCTGAGTCGAA
>VFQP010001265.1_pt1 | contig 35206 bp, 56 predicted proteins | sample 3512351 | NCBI WGS metagenome assembly VFQP01 (sample SAMN10412372, study PRJNA504923) | tailings metagenome | isolation source: Relicate 1 Philex TSF1 revegetated site | place: Philippines: Tuba, Benguet | collected 2017-08-29
CGACAGGAAACACGCTTGTTGAGGTGTGTGGTTTTGTGGATAACGGGGGTGTGTGTGTGTGTGTGTGTGTGTTATACTGACCGATACGTACAACTGTAATACAACTGTAATACACAATGCATGATGCACAGTACCTAATACACAATACTACATGTTCATATGATCATCAACCCACTCTCCCCTCCCCTCTCTCCTCCCACCCTTGCCCCCCCCCACCTCCCACACCCACACCACAGGGTGGATGTGGCATCAGACCTCACCCACCTCACTGGTCGTGGCTCAGGCATGGTGCGCAGCAGCTCCCACAATTTTACTGTACACACAACCTCTGATGAAGTACCAGAGCAACGTATACCCCGGGCATCCCTTGAGGGCCGTCGCAACAGTGGTGATGGTGGTGCACCCGGTACAACACAACAGGACACACCACCAGCTGCATCACAGCCAGCAGATACACGCCCGGCAAACACAGTAAATACAACCACTACCACCCCCACCACTTCCACTATGTCACCAGCAGTGGATGATGATGCTGATGTGACACCTTTTGAGACACACGACATCAAGGCACTGGGACTCGGTGCTCCCAACACCAAAATCACAGATAAGACAACCTCAATCAACACCAAAACATCCACATTTTCCTCCAAGCGCACCCTGTCGTCATTGCCATCCAATATAAATGGTGTAGAGGCTGCTAAACGTGTGTTTGAGGCAGAGAAAAAGGAGTTGGCAAAGCCTGTGGATACCAAGGCACTGGCTGCCAAGGATGATACAGGGAAAGGTGTGTTTTGGGGGGAGGGTGTTTTGCTTGCGGATGTGTTGATTGTTGGTGTGTGCATGAATGTGTGTTGGTGTGTAAATGTGGGTGTACACAGTCCCTTGTTGCTTGCAATCACACCATAACACCATACAACACCATACACCCACCACCCACCACATACACCCCCCACCTCCCACCACTCCACATTCCACACCACACACCCTCCCACAGGCAAGCTCATCACCAAGGAGGACCAGGAAGCAGGGCAAGTCAGTGGCAAGGTGTACTGGCACTATATCAAAGCATTCCATGTACTGGCATTCGTGCTGCTGCTGGTGTTGTGGAGTGTGGAGCAGTCGTTACGTGTGCTTCAGGCATGGTGGCTGTCACGGTGGACCACTGCAGAGACTGTCAACCAAGCTCTGCGTAGCCAAGGTTTGTTTGTTTTTTTGGGGGGGGTAATTTTGTGTGTTTGGTTGTGGGGGAATATGGTGTGTGAGCATGTGGTGGGGTGTGTGGGAGCCAGTAAACACAGCAATGAGCAAACACAGCACATTCCTCCCTTGCTCTACATCAATACACTTCCTCCATCCTCACACAACCACCCACCCTCCCCACACACCCACTCACCGCACCCACAACACAGGTGTACAAGCAAGCACCAGTGTGGGTCTCTACATGGGTGTGTATGTTGCATTCGCAGCTGCATACGTCCTGTTCACCCTGTTTCGCACCACAAACAACCTGTTGGCTGCTCTACGTGCCAGTCGGCAGGTCCATCAGCAGTCCTTGTTTCAATTGGTGAGGGCTCCCCTTTCTTTTTTTGATACAACACCAGTGGGACGTGTACTCAATCGATACAGCAAGGTAGTGTTGGTGTGCAGTGTTGGTGTGAGTGTTGGTGTGAGTGTTGGTGTGAGTGTTGGTGTGAGTGTTGTGGGATGTATGTGTGGTTGATGTGTGGAGTATATGTGGTGTATGGTTGTAGACATGATTACATCAATACATTCATGTTTTCAATGCATGATGTGTACACTCCCATACACACACACACATTCTTCCACACACACTCTCACACACGCGCACGCTCTCTCACGCTCACCACAGGACACGGATGACATGGATTACAACCTCCCTCAATCAATAAGTGAATTTGGCAACTGCATATTCCAACTACTGGCCACTGTCATCTTCATCTGTGTGGTGCAATACTGGTTTGTTGTGGGTATAGTACCCCTGTTGTGCTTGTACTACATGTTTCAGCACTACTACAGGTGTGTTGTTTGCGTTGTGTTTTTGGGGGGATGTTGTGGGGGTGTTGGGTGTCACACACACTACATGCACAACCCACACTCACCTCACACACACCACACTCTCACAGAAAATCATACATTGAGATGCAACGTCTTGATGCAGTGTCACGCAGCCCCCTGTATGCACACTTTTCAGAGACACTTGCAGGTGTAGAAACCATTCGTGCATATGGTGCAGTGCAGCGGTTTGCCATTGACAACCAAAACAAAGTTGACTACAACCATCGGTGCGTGTGGTGTGGGTGTGGGGTGGAGAGGGGGATGGGGGGATGAGAGCAGGGTGGTGGTGGTGGGGTGTACGTTGACGGGCATGCCGTGTTGTGTTGGTGTGTGTATGGTAATTGACATTTTGAATCACAGTGGTTATATTCACAGTGGTTACATCAGTGACTTGTACTGTACCTACACATCCATACAACTCCACCTCACATGCAACACCACCTCACATACCACACACACACACACATCATATCCCCCCCCCCACAGAGCATACTTCAACCAGCGTATTGGTGATGAGTGGTTGTCCATTAGACTTGATCTTGTGGGTGCATCCATCACCTTTATGGCTGCACTGTTGGCGGTATGTGTTGTGTTGAGTATTGGTGTTTGCTGTGGCGCTGTGGTGTGTTGCTGTATTTTGCAATGCTTTTGAGGTGGTACATGTACACACAAAACTACATGTACATACCACACACATTCACCGTCACACCCACCTCCCTCTCATATACCCCTCACGCCCACCCATCCTCTCACTCAGGTAATCAACAAGGAATCACGAGCAGCAGGCATACTCGCCCTCACCCTCACCGAATCACTTGAGGTCACTGCATTCCTGAAATATGCTGTACGTGCAGCTGCCATGTTTGAGAGCAGGTTCAATTCAGTAGAACGTCTGCTGGCGTATGTCAACCTGCAGCAAGAGGCACCTGCACACCAACCTGATCACATGTACGTTTTTTTTTCTTTTTCATTTTTTCGTTTTTGTCACATTTACTATTTGTGTGTGTGTGTGTGTTGGGGTGTCTGGGATGAGCATGGAATGCATGTGTGCCTCCAATGTCTGTGTGACATACCTCCATGTATGATTTAACACACAATGACAACCACCCACCCCTCTCCCCACCCCCCCACCCTCACAACCCCCAGGCCCCCGGACAACTGGCCTGATGCTGGTGCCATCCAATACAAAGCAGTCTCCATGCGCTACAGGACAACCCTCGACCCCGTGCTCCTCCAGGTGTCTTTTCAAGTGCAACCAGGAGACAAAGTGGGCATCGTGGGACGAACAGGTAGCGGCAAGAGCAGTTTGATCGTCACCCTGTTTCGGTTGGTGGAACCCTATGAGGGGGCCATCATGCTGGACGGCATGAATGTGTTGGAAATGGGTCTGACTGACTTGCGAAGTCGACTGGCGGCTATACCACAGGACCCAGTGTTGTTTTCTGGGTCATTGAGGAACAATCTGGATCCATACAGTGCCCATAGTGATGCAGAGCTGTGGGATGCACTGGAACAAGTGGCACTCAAGGTGTGTGTTTGGTGGGGGTTGGGGAGAGGGGGTGTTGTGTGGGAGGATGATGGGTGTATTGTGTTGATGGGGGGTATGGTACACGGTATATACAACGTGTACATACATGTGTACTTGTCCCAATACACACGCTTTCTCATGTACATACACACATCATTGCTTTTCACACCCCCACAGGATGTGGTCACAGCACTGCCAGGCACACTGGATGGGCATGTGTCAGAGAATGGGGACAACTTCAGCGTGGGACAACGACAGCTGCTGTGTGTGGCACGTGCACTGCTGCGTAAACCACGTGTGCTAGTTGCAGGTGTGTGTGGGGGGTGGGGGGGGTATGCAGGGGCAGGGGGGGGGGGAGGTGTGTGTGTGCAGCTATCTCAACAATGTCACATGTATATGTACACCTTCACACAAGATTATCCTGCACACACTACACTTCCCCTTCCTCTACACTGACCATTCCTCATAGAAAGAAAGATCCTACACCCTACACACACATATACACGTACTCTCTCTCACACATGCACACAGTCAACACACACTATACACACACACACTATACACACACACACTATACACACACACACACACACACACACACACACACGCACACACACTGCTCAGATGAGGCCACGGCATCAGTCGATGGTGAAACTGACTCCCTCATTCAGCGCACCATTCGCACACGCTTCAGTGACTGCACAGTGCTGACCATAGCGCATCGACTCAACACCATTCTTGACAGTACCAAGGTGTGTATAGTGGTGAGGTGCTGCGGGTGTTGATTGTGTGAGGTGCTGCATGTGTTGATTGTTCGTGATGTAGTGTGGTACAATGGATAGAGTGGGGTAGATGTGTATATGGGTGTATGTGATGTGTATATGGCAGTGCACCCCTGTGTGAACACAATCCCTCACCATCATCACCCACTCATCACACAGGTGTTGGTGATGGACCAGGGGCGTGTCAAGGAGTATGACACAGTCAAGCGCCTGCTGTCACGTCAAGACAGCCAATTCCGCAGCATGGTGAGTGAGGCAGGGCTGTTGAATGAAAATGCATCAGCAACCATTGAAGAGGAGGCTGGGGAGGGGAGCACCCACAATACCCAGTAAAGTGTTGGGGGTGTGGAGAGGGGACACGTATTGATGATGAGCGACGATGTGTTGTGTGTGTTGTGGGCATGACCCAGTCAACTTTCACTGCATGTGGCAGTGCTCTGTTTTCTTTTAGTATTGTCAGATGATGAGCTGTAACAGCGACACGATGATGATGTTTGGTGGTGATGTTTTCCATGTGCCAGTTTTCTTTGCTTGTCAAAATCAATATCCTCTTTATCGTCAGCACACAATGAGATAAAAGGCAGCAGGTTTGCAGTGCAAAAAGCAGCACCATCCTTTTCCATCTTCATCTCCTTTTGCACGCACAAGACCATGCATGAGGAGATTATTGCGTCAGAGGAGGAAATTGTTGCATACAACAGGTTGGCATTGTGCACAAGTGATCACGTTTGCGGCTGCTTTTTCCGGGGGGTTTTGGCACGATGCCCATCTTTTTCCTCACACAGTCTCCCCAAGGAGCAGCGCAAGCTCAATGATCGTCTCAAAGCTGTTATCGGCGAAATAGCATTGACAGCAGTCATCAGGTGTGTGTGGTTGGAAAAAAAAAAACACAGATGGGTGCGTCCATCAACAGCAACATCGTCACCCACAGATATCCATGGACTGTACTGCGCCCATTACTGTTTGATATACTGGAATCCACTATACTAGACTACGCAGCAGATGTTGACGTACGTGGTGGGGTGACACCACACCAAACAACAAGACGCTCTGCATTAACAACACTCCACACCAACAGCAATACATACACCCTCCACACAGGTGGGACATCAACAACCGTTGCCAGAGTCCAGCAATGTCACACAACTCCTTGCACGGGTACATAGCATGTTGCAAGAGTTTGATCAGCAGCCACCTTTTACAATACAGCGATTATGTGAATTGGCTTTGGCACCACGAAAACAGTATACACGCCTCGACAAACTGGTGTGTGTGATGTGTGTGGTGTGTGATTGGCATGGGTGTGATTGGCATGGGTGTTCACACAACATGTTCAACTCTGTAGAACAGCATATGCGGTGCACACACAAATTAGTGTACACTCACTCACATTTACCCCCCCCCCTCACACACGCTCCCCGCTCACACACAGGCTGTTGCTGTATGGAAGTTGCTCATGGTCACGATCACACAGGAAATATCCACCACACCTCTTGCCCCTCCCCCACGTGTGCAGGACATTACCAACAGCCGTATCAATGAACTTCCTATCATAGTAGATGTTGGGGCAGGGGAACGGGGTATGATGGATGCAGAATATGGGTGTGCAGGTGTGTGATGGGGCATGCTGGTGTGATTTGCTGTTGGTTGTGTACATGTGTGTGAGTGCATGTGCTGTGTTGCACTAGTGTATACACCTAACTGCACTAGATAGTGCATGCAACACGATCATCATATATATGTACACAAGAACACATGATTATCACACACATGCTCACCGCATAGGTCCGTCCACCTCAGCCGCACATCACTATGCATCTCACCACACACACGCTGGCAATGGCAGCATTGTAAATGACCTGCACATGGATGAGGATGATGGTATGGTGGTGCCACCAGCAAGAGATAAACTGAGCATTGCTGTGGAGCAATTGGTCGAGGTGTGTTTGTTTGTTTGTGTGTATTTGCTTTCTGAGGTGTTGTCATGTCCGCCTTCCCTAGGCATGTACTGTCATGTATGTGCACATACACAACCATCATACATTATGCTCATGTACACATGTGCACACCCATCTACACCCAATCACACCCCCCACACACAGCAAGTGGTAGCAAGTGACACAGGGCAGCGCCAGCAACGGAGGGATGCCATGCTTGAAGGATGAGTGTACAAGGTTGACCAACAAGGTTGAGCATGAGCGTTGACTGACAGGCTATGAGTGACCGAGTATTTTTTGATGTGCACAACTTTCTTTGTACACTTGTATTTGATGAAACATTGACCATGCATGTTGACCATGGTCATATCTGTTGCATGCTGCATCATCATGTTGCACAGCAATAACAGTAATCATAATTCTTGTCAGCTGGAATAGGCAACACAATGGGCATAAAACCCAACCACTATACTCGTACAAATACAAACGTGTTGCCACTTGCACCACTGCACACGCGCAGTTTGTCATCCCCATACAACACCCTCCACTCGGCTGCTGATCCCCCTGACAATGGCACTTGCACCTGTTGTGTTGGGGAAACATGATGTGATACATGTGACTATGCATGTGATGATACATGTGATTATGCATGTGATGATACATGTGACTATGCATGTGATGATACATGTGACTATGCATGTGATGATACATGTGATGATAGAAACAACTGCACCTACCGTTTGTTGGAGCCATGTGGGTAAGGGCAACCCCAACACCCCCCTGGGTGTCAAACAAAATTTGTCAAATGATATGTCTGCAACCATATCAGGTGTTGCTGTTGTTGGTGTTGTTGTACCTGTCCCTGCTGTTGGCCCTTGTGTTCCCCTCGACGCACCACCCTCCCTTTGTTTTTCTCTCCACTGCCAGTCACCCTCCACCTGTATCTCATAGGAGCCCAGGGGTCCCAGCCCAAAAACAGCCCCATTGCTGCTGCGTATGGCGCCTTGCTGGGAATCAGCAGCTGTGTGGGTAGGGGGGGGATTGTGTGCGTGTGGGGGACATGAGGCAGCGGTGGCAGGGTGGATGTACCATGCACACATACAAGGCAATGCTGGCTTTGTGGTATCCAATAACATCCTGCTGCATCACGCAGTATGACAATGACACCGCATGAGAGCACATACCAACACAGAGACGTTGCTGTACATCTTGCAATCCTGTGCCTGGCAGCTGGCTGAGCGCAACCAGCGCTTGTATGATGGGCTGCCTTGTGACATATGTTCCATTGCTGGCATACACAAGACGCCACTGTGTTTCACCAGTGGGTTGCTGCACCGTTGCTGGGAGTGCGTTGATGATGGCATCAATCTGCTGTCGCTGGGGTTCGCTGCCAGGGAGGATGGAGGCAGGCATGCCAATCTCTTGTATGAGTGTGATCAACTGCTGGGTGGTTTGTGCAATGGCATCATTTGTGGTGGCTTTGCAGCGTGGTGCATGTGATGATGGTGATCGTCGATGGTGGTGTACGTATATGGGAGCGGGCCGTAGTGTGCGCATCATGGCTGCTTGCACATTTGGTGGGTGAACATTTGTTGTTTTGTTTTCGTGTCTGTGCTTTTCATAGCAGCAAAATACATCTCATCAAGCACAATTAGATAGCACAACAGCACCCTTAAACTGCCCACACCTAATCACAAAACAATCAATCACACATAAAAAAAATCGAACACAATACGAATACAACCTAGCTGCAGCCAAGATGGCTCGCCCAAGGATGTTTCAGAAAAACAAATGGCATATCGTGCGTGGAGACCTAGTAGAAGTTATCCGTGGACCACATAGAGGTGCACAGGGTAAAGTCCTGCGTGTACATCGAGATAAAATGCGTCCCAGTGTGGTCATCGACGGGGTCAACATGGTACGCAGATCGGCTGCTCGGTGGTGACAAGTACTGTGTGTCTCACCATCTCACCACCATCTCACCACCTCATCACCACCATGTCTCTCTCACACAGCGGAAGCGCACTATTCAGCAGGCAGATGGCGCACCATACACAATAGTGTCACCGGTATGTATTTTGTATTGCATCAGTGTTTCCCACAAGTATCATACACGACATGCACCTATCACAACAACAACAGAGGGCGATTCAATATGGGTGGGTCAACTTGGTGGACCCCATTACCAAGCGTGCAGTGCGAGCAAGCTACAAATTTTTGGAAGATGGAACCAAGGTTTGTGGATGATAATGTAGATGCCGCCTCGACACCCGACAATTGCACACTATGAGCACCCACACACCACCACCAAAACAACTACTACTGCTATCCCAACACCACCATCAGGTTCGTGTGGGCAAGGGTGGGTGGGCATCTGGTGCGGTCATCCCCAAACCCCCAGAAGCAAGTGAGCGATACGTCCCTCGACCAGCCAAGGCGGGCTCCAAAGACACACCTGTTGCAGAGGTGCTCAAGCAGACATACGTAGCAGGGCAACCATGGGGCGTGTCGACGCCCGGTGATGGTGCACAGGAGGGGAGCAGTGGGGTGGGGTCTGTGTTGGGGCGGTTGTTTGGTGGTCGTGGGTATTGCAGTGGGGCGTGTCTAGTGCCACCAGTGTCATCATCAGTGTCATCAGCACAACAAGTACAAAGCAGCATGGAGGCAGCGTTGGTTGCACGGTGGCAGAGGCAGCTTGTGGGGGCGAGGGGGTCGTTTGCATTGAGGGGTTGTTGCCGATGATTATATGAGAATTCCATTTTTTTGTTGTATTACTCGAATCTTGCAAAAGACACATTTGCTGCCACCCAAGATAATCTCCACACACGTACTCAACAAGCCCATGTGTTTTTCGGTGTGATCCAACAGCATTTTCGTTGCACATGTCTAAGGCACTGCGAAAAAAATTGGCGGGGAGCCTCAAACTCAGCTCCCTTACCTCTTCCAACAGCCAGACATCACCACCAATAGTCCCCGTAGCCATCACAAAGCAGCCATCTGTCGTACAAGTCGCTGCTCCTGTGACCACACCGATTATTCCCCCACAACCTGCGTATGTAGACGACACAGAACCAGACACAGCAATATATGAAGACGCACAAGATGTATGTGTTTGTGTTGGCTTTGTGTGGGTGGTGTATGGTGCATCATATGTGTGCGAGATCGTCATGCCATCCCACAGGCGTTGCTGCACCCTGATACACACGAGGAGGGTGGTCTGGGCTGCTCCAACAAGGCCACCATGGAATCACAACGAGGGTATGCTTGGGGTTGTGCATACAATGCGTATGTGCACTGTTCATGGCCATCATCCATGGCATCATCAGGGTGATCACGGACCTTGTCAAACAAATTGGACGGCAGCTGCTTGCAGGCAAGCTCAACCTCATCAATGTGTCATTACCAGTCAAGATTTTTGAGCCACGCTCCTATTTGGAAAAGCTGGCAGACGTATGGGTATACCCACAGTACGTGAGGGGTTACCGGCGGTGGGGGATACCTTGCTGGTGATGGTGTTGTGTATACAGACATGGTGGTGGTGTACGTTGCCAACAACAGCATGTGATGACAGCATAGCATGAACATGCTGTATATGGGCAGCAACAGCATGTGTACAACATGACTACACATACATGTACAACATCATCCCGCCAGTACATGCAACATCGTCCGGCCCTTGCATGCATAATCATCACTACCACCACCATTGTTATTCACCATCATTATCCTATTATTCACACTGCCCTATTATTCACTGTCCCCCACACGTTACCTGTCCCCCACCCACGCAGGTACCTCAAGGCAGCAGCACAGACATCAGATCCTGTGGAGAGAATGAAACTTGTTGTTACTTTCTTCATTGCAGGTTGGATGTGAGGACCCTATATACACAAAGCACATATGCACACGGCACATACACACACACTTAACACCCCACCATACACGCAGGCATACATTTGGCATTTATCACATGGCGTAAACCGGTATGTGGTTACCAAACCAACCCTATGCGCCCTGTACTGTGACCATCATGATGTTGACCATGTCCCTCAACCATGCAACCATTACACCATGCACCATTACAAAGCCACCACCATGCCCAACAATTGCAGCCACACCACCGCACCCACACACACATCCCTCCTCACACACATTCCCCCCCACGCCCCAGTTCAACCCCATATTGGGTGAAACATGGCAAGCCTCTCTAGAAGATGGCACCCGGATATTTCTGGAACAAGTCAGTCATCATCCACCAGTGAGTGCGTTTGAAATGGTGGGACCTCAAGACCTGTATACATTCAGTGGCCTCTCACAGCCAGAGGTGCAGGCCAAGCTGCAGAGCAATGCAATAAAAACAACAGCCAAGGGGTATCGGTGTGTCACGTTTCAGGATGGGGGGGCTATACAAATTGTGTATCCAACCTACTTGCTCAAAGGTGTGTGTAGGGGGTTTGTCGATATGAATATGGTGTTGTGTGCTGCAACGTGAGTGTGTCTATATATTACTGTTGTCTGTATTGCTACTGACCATGTGGGCCTTTTCCTTTGCATACACTCACACACCCACACACGCAAAACAACAACACCACACTGTTTTCATCACACCGCACACCCCACCCCACCCCACCCACAGGCATATTGTATGGTCAACCCAAAGCAGAACTCGTGGGTAAGGCAGAATTCATAGACCAAGAGCAGCGCCTTGTTGCAGACGTCACATTTGGGGAGATCAAGGGTGCAACACATCCCCTGTTGCAACGGCCTGACACAATCAGCTGTACCATACGAAAACAGGTGGCACCCACAACAGACGATGCTGTGCCATCTGCTATGCAGGTATTGCGGTGTGGGAATGGCTGTTTCGTGCATCATTGTGTTGTGCATCGTGTCCATCCACCAACCAACATGGTTAAACATACACACACACACACACTCAAACCCTCACTCACCACCACCCATGTATAGGGCATCTCCTCACGCCTGTTTCCCTCTCGTTCTGGTGGCAAACTGCATGAGAGCACCAGCAACACATCACTCAACTCGATCATGGCCACTGGCCAGGGCAACTGGTTGGCCTTTCTCGACTGGGAGGGCACACGCTACTGGACCATGGCAGGTGACAATTGCGCCACGTGGCACCCTGCAAGCAATCCACTGCCCAGTGATGTGCGGTACAGGGAGGACCTGCAGGAGCTTCATGCGGGGCGGGTGACAAGGGCGCAAGAGGCCAAGGAGTGGATGGAGAATGTGCAGCGGAGGGATAAGAAATTACGTGCCGAAGCGATGGGGGGGCAGAAGCACTGAGCACTGAGCACATGGTGGGGAGATGTATTTTTATAACTTTCATTACTCCTGTTTCATTGTTTCATTGGTGTTGTTTTTATGGGAGTTATCTATGGGAATCATAGCAACGTTTGATCAATCATCCTTGTTGCTGTTGCTATTGTGCAAGATCCCAGATCGATTGATCGTTGCAACCACTATGGAAACTCAACCTCAGTGAACAATGATAAAAAAGATGACAACAAAAAACCCTGCCTGCAAAAAAATCACTCCAAAAGGAGTGGCGCAAAAAGCGCGCAGGCATCCCCCCATTCTGCACGGGCAATCTCCACCACAGTGGTCAACTGCTGCACCACAAAATCGATGCTGCAGCGATCCAGAGGATGTGGGCGCATGCAACATTGCACCACATCCTCCAACAAAGAAAACAACTGTGGCCCCCGTGCCACCCCCACGCACCAGCCCATCAACCCCTGGCGTATGGCTTGCCATTGGGTTGTGGGGGGCTCCCCAAAACACCCTCCCCCCCCAGCAAGCCCGGCCAAAAGGCCACCCACACCCCACACATCTGCCGCGGCGCCCACCCGAAAAGGTGGGTTGGCCGGGATCTCCTCCCCACACCCCCGCCACCAGTGTTGCTCCGGGGCAGCCTGTTCAGGCGTACCCCCGACGTTGCCCGCCCGGACCCACCCGTCGCCCTGCAGCTGCTCTGCCATGCCCAGGTCTGCAAGGCGGATGTCCTCCGGCAGGGGAAAGGGGCCATCCCCTGCCGTCTGCAACAGGACGTTGCGCAGCTTGACGTCCAGGTGGGTCCATCCAGCAAGGTGCATGGCACCCACCGCGCTGGCCGCCGCCCGCACGACGAGCGCTGCAGAGAGCAGACGCACGATGCCGGGGGTCGAGACAGGGAGCCTGTATTATAGAGGTGCGTGGGGAGGATGTGTGTTGGTGGAGTCACACACAGTCACAACATGATCGCCACCAACATACCTATGCCAATAGTCATAGGCGTCCATCTCCATGGCCTCCATCAGGAGGCCCATGGGGGCGCCCCCCGCTGGCCTGGGCAGGATGAGCCCGTGGACCAGCATCATGTGGGGGTGGCGCCCCCCCCACGCCGCCTGCAGCTCCCGGGAGACCCGGAGCTCGTGCAGCAGGCCGGCGTCCTGTTGGTGGGGATGGCATGTGATGATTGATATGGCATAATGGCATTGGTGGATTGCATACATACACCCAACTCACCCAACCCCCCCCACAATACTTACATCCTCCTCCTGCTTGCCAGTCTTGACGACCATCTCCCGCCCCGCCACCGACACCAGATGAATGTCGTTGCGACCCCCCTCGGCCAGGCCCTTCTTCACAAAGTCGATGCCGTCCCAAGCGACGGCCGAGGGGGGGGTGGCGGGGCAGAGCTCCACCGCAGCAGGGGGCGCTGCCACCACAGAGGATGTGGTGGCCAGCGAGGGAGGGGCCTGTGGGTGAGTGAGGAGGGTGGTGGTGTGCAGAAAAACAAGACACAGCCACCCAGTCGCACCACCCAATCACATACCTGCGAGGTGGGCTCCTGCACACCGTCGCCAGCTCCACGGCTGCCTCCTGTGTTGGTGGTATGGGACAGCAATGTGATAACACAGCACTCGCCCACCACCAGCAAACCTCTCTCTCGTACCGGATGGGCAGCACGTGGTTGGCAGCCCTCCAGGTCGTCGGCCGGGGGTGTCTTGGTGGCAGGCAACCCCCCAAAGCAGCCCTGTGTGTTTGGGTGGTGGAGAGGGTGTGATGGGTGAGGCAAGGGATGATGATCATCCACGGCGGTCAATCGCAACAACGCAGATGTCGACCAAGTACCTTGAAGGGCTTGAACGCTTTGCCGACGACCTTGCGTGCCTGTGTGTGGAGGGCAGGTGGATCGGATGATCAGCCATGAGCACAAGAAACCGTGTGCAGTCGCGTTTGGCACGAACAAACGCCGTCGACCGGGTGTTTACATCATATAAGACACGTTGGTGGCACTAGCAAGAGCAGGCCCACACGAAACAGACACAAGCTATCACGATTGACCAGTGATTGTGATGGCGGGCGTACCTTGCGCACGGTTGTTGTGATGGCGGTCATTGTCTTGTGCTGGTAGTCGTGCTTGTGTGGTGTTCTTTGCAGAAGTTGGTTGTTTGCGAGAATGAGCATATTGCCGAGGAGAGGTGGTATTTATTTATTTTCAACATGGACTCCAGTTTTTTATGAGCGGATCAGAGAGAGCTCGTGTCGATCCAACGACGTCCTACTTCACATGCACACCATGCATGTAGGCAACAAGCCTCCAGTGCCCATTTTCTGTAACTACCCACCCACACAAGTAGAAGACGACAGTGATCACTGGGGGTCATCTGATCGAGTGCAAACTGTTGATTCTTCTTGCTTGACCATGGCAAAGCCTAAGGTGCTTACAATGTCATCAACATGTATGTAAGGGTGGAATTAGCAAACAGCACACCCAAGGTAAACAGGGCCCACCATCCACAGCACCGCAATAACACAAGACGATGTCATTATGCGGCGCAGCTCATCATCACCATGTAACCCCCTCCCCTCCACACACACTGCCACCACTCATGTTTCCCCATCCTCATCCTCATCCTCCCCCGAGGCATCCTCATCCACCTCTCGAAACGCATCCTCCCCACCACTATTTTCCTTGATACACCGCCATCCATCCAGCTTGTTCAAGTCCAGGCTCCACAAATCATCCAACGGTACATCCGTGCTCTCAATCTGTTGGGGCATTGGCTTGGTGTATACATCGACACATGGTGATCACAGCTGCACATAACCACCATCAACAGCATGCATATATACCTCTACAATGCCACCAAACATGTACATGGTGTTTTTCACCACTGCCATCATGGGCGCCAATCGTGCGCGGGGCTTGGGCATGTCACGACTACTGAGGTCAATTCCATACGTTGCAGGCGAATACAGCAACTCTGACACGACACCACCCAGCTTGTAGGTCTTGTATGCCTGGTGGTGTTTTTTGGTGTTTCCTTTGGTGGTGGTGTTTCTTTGGGTGGTGTTTGATCAGTGATGGTTTTGGGTTTCGGGCGCAACACGGACAACAACCTCACATACCTTGCGCACAACAAACCCCCTAAAGTTGGCCTGTATCCTCTGTGCAGCTTTGTAAAACGCGGACGATGTATCTGATGCATGATGCTGCAGCGCTTGCATAAACGCTGGTGCTGCTGCTGGCGGTGGTGGTGCTGCTGGCGTTGAGGACAATGCTTGTTCTGCTGCTCCTTGTTGTGTGTCGACCTTTTCATCATGTGCCCCGGCATTGCTCTTGTCTGTTGTAGTATATGCTGTGTTTTTTGTGGGCCGCTTTGGTGGTCGCAGTGCAACTGGAAACCACCGTCGGGTGTCCAAGTTGAATTGATACAACTCGTTGTACATTTCACTGTACATCTTATCACCCTGTGTGTGTTGTGGGTGAGTTGGTGCGTTGTGCATGTATAGCACATGTGATGACCATGCGTATACATTGCTCCACATGCTGCACATTGCTCCCATCACCACGCAATACAAAGCACCACATGTCCCCTACCTTGCCCTCCTTGTCGCTCACACCTCCAAACATGATGGCCCTCCCCTTGTGTGTGACCATACCAAAGGATGAACGAGGACCAGGACACATGCCCACCTTTTTCACACGCTGCCACTGTTTTGTGTGTGATATGAGAAGGGTGTGATGGTCGGTGTATGCTGGTCTTCTTCTTCTTCTTCTTCTTCTTGTTGTACAGACATGCATCAACAGTACCCAACGTGACACACACACCCACACACACACACACACATGTGTACATCAAGACACGCCAACCATACCACGCCCTCTTGTATATCCCACGCCCACACATCATTGTGTGCTTTCCCGCTATCCCCACCCTCATCCTCCCCACCTCCCAACGTCGCTGTGTACCCCCCTATCACAAACAACGTGGTGCCATGCAGCGCCAATTGACACCCACCCCGGGGGGAGGGGCGTGTGGCATCTGGGCGGCCTAGGGGGTGCCACTTGAGATCTGCTATGACGAACTCCCAAAGGTCGTTGTAAAACCTATGGGTGTGGTTGGGTGTGGTTGGGTGTGGTTGGTTGTGGTTGGTTGTGGTTGGGTGTGGTTGGGTGTGGTTGGTTGTGGTTGGGTGTGGTTGGTTGTGGTTGGGTGTGGTTGAGGTAATGGAGTGTGTGGCTGTGTCATGTGGTGTCACTGGTGTGTTGCACATGCATTCCATACATATACACACATGCTGAGCATCATACACAACATGGTATCCCTTTCCCTCAAACAACAACACACCTCTGTTCACTTCCTGTATCATAAAACCCTCCAAACAAGTATATCCTATCCTTGTGTGCAATCATCCTATGGCCACACCGAGCAGAGGGGCCCCCACGTCCAGGCAGTTGTTCCCACTGCCATGATGATACATCCAACCGCCACAGGTCCCTGTGTGTGATGGAGTATGTATGGGTGGAGTGTATGGGTGGAGTGTATGGGTGTATGGTTGGATGATTATGGTGCGTGTGGACGGTGGGGGAACATCAATATCACACACACAAGATCATACACACACAAATCACCCACCCGCTCACCCACACACACAAAAATCACACACACCCACAATAATAAATAAAATCATCATACCCGTATGTTTTAAACTTTTCTTGGTTGGGTGATGTAAACTCCCCACCAAAGATATACATATACCCCATGTGAATGACTGCCTGATGGGAGCTGCGGGGTTGTGGCCTGTGTACATGGGTGGAGAATGAGGTGTGTGGGTGGAGAATGAGGTGTGTGGGTGGGACGGGTGGGGTGGGGAAAAGGGAAAGAAGGTGAACACACAAGAGTGTTTCCAATACCCCACACCTTATCATGCACTAATGAAAATGGCAGAAACAACATGGGTGACAAGCACGAGACAACAAAATGCAAGATACAACCATCGTCACCATCAAGAACGACAAACGCACCATCATCGACATAACAAAACCCACACCATCATCAACACCACCCTCGAACATAAAACGCACCACACCTACCCCTTGGCTGTGGTGATTTTTGTCCAAGTACCCTTGTCACTCTGATACACATATAGGTCACTGTAGACATACATCTTGTCATGCACACCATCATACCACTCACCACCATACAGGTAAAGCTTGCTGGCATCCTGTGTATGGGGGGGTGGGGTGGGGGTAGTGTGTACAATACAACAAGATGCTGCAAGATGCTGTTGCTTTTGTGTATTGCCACTGTACACACGTGCACACACATTACCACAAACTCAATACCATGTGCGCACACATGACACACATTATCCAGACCCACCTGCCCCAAGCCTGGTATGAATGTTGCATAGGTGCGTGCACTTGGTGGTGATGCTTCATGCTGTACCTGCACCTGCCCAGCATCCTCCAGTGCAAATTTAGCTAGCAATGCATCAATATCATCCTCACCACCCTGTTGATATTGATGTGGGTGTGTGTTGGTGTCGGGGATGGTGTGTGTTGGTGTGTATACAGATGTGTATATGGATGAAACAACATGTATGTGTGTGCGGAGTTGGGGCAACACATTCGATGCAATGTAAGTCTATGATGCTGTGTCCATCAATACATGACGGATATATAGGATATGTATGTGCACACACTTTGTGCATTCCTCATTGCCGCTCCCACCAGCAGCCACAGTCGGGTGGTGGACCGACACACCTGGGTGGCACGTTCAGCACGGCGAGTGGCCTTGTCTTGATTTTTCAATGTTTTACGTTCTGTTTTAGCCGCTCCCTGACCCTGCAGTTGATGATGAAACGTGATTGTCGTGGTTGAGGTGTGGTCAAAGATGCAATTCATCATCAACTGCAATGTTGTTCCCATACCGGCTTGGATCCCTTGGCTTTTTTGCGTTTGTCTCTTCCACTTCCCATTGTGTGGTTGTTGTGGGGAGTGGAGGCTTGCTTGGTGTTCTGCACACGAGCAAATACAGTGTACAGCAGATATAAAAACACAAAAATCCAGCACCAACCAATTGAGGTCAACCACAAAACCACAACTATCATAACACAAACACATGTGTGAAGCCAACTCATTCGTGCAGGCCTGAAAAGGTCGACAACAAAGCATCGAACCATCATCAACACAACAACAAGTACACACAACCCCAAGCGTCCCCAATCCCATTCCCCAACCAGAATACCATATCAGCTGTCATCATCATGATACCCAGGCTTGCCCCCCAGATCCAGGAAGCAAAACAATCCAATGCACCAGTCAAGGTCGATTTCAATGCCATTCCCGTACCCAAGAACTACGTGCCTGGCATGGGTCGTGGTGCCAGTGGTTTTACTACACGATCAGATATTGGTCCAGCCAAATTTGGAGCCGGCGTCGATACAGTATGTTGTTGTGCACAGTGGTGGTGGATCATACGACGCAAACACAGAGCACACATAGAGCACATCTCACAACAGCAAGTCTTCATGTGTCTCCCCCCCAACCCACACTCACCACGCAGGATGCAGCAGCTGCAGGGCCCAAACCAGAGGGCCCCGATGACCAGAAATTCGACGAGTTCCTGGGCAATGACGCTGGTGTCTTTGCCAATAGCGCATATGGCGAGTATGACAAGGACGACGAGGAGGCAGATGCGATTTGGAATGCAGTGGATGAGCGTATGGATGAGCGACGAAGGGCACAGCGGGAGAAAAGGCTGCAGGAGGAAATTGAAAAGTATCGGTTGGAGAATCCCAAGATTACAGAGCAGTTTGCAGATTTGAAGAGGAAATTGGCAGATATGAGTGAGGTGTGTGTGGTGGACACCCACATCACCATCATCATCATTATCAACAGCATATCGCCTTGTTGCTCACCACTTCTATACACACAACTCACTCACTCATCACACACACCTCACTCCCCCAACACACACCCCTCACCCACACCCCTCACCCACACCTACCCCTCTTCCCAGGCTGATTGGGAGTCAATCCCCGAAATAGGCGACTACACCATCAAAAACAAACGCCGCCAAACATTCGCCGCTGTCCCCGACAACATCCTTGCAAGCGCAGCCCAATCCACCATGCTTGACACCAAGACGGGCAGCATGACGAGTGGGCTCGATAGTGTGGCTGGTGGGATGACCACCGACCTTGCAGCCGTGGGCAAAGGTCGTGACATGGTGGTGCGGTTGAAGCTGGACAGCATGGCGGACAGTGTGTCTGGTCAAACAGTTGTTGACCCCAAGGGATATTTGACCGACTTGAAAAATGTCAAACTCGCAAATGATGCAGAAGTGAGTGACATAAAAAAGGCGCGTCTGCTCATGAAGTCCATCACCTCAACCAATCCCAAGCATGCCCCGGGGTGGATTGGGGCCGCCCGTGTGGAGGAAGTTGCCGGGCAGCTGGCAAAGGCGCGACAGTTGATTGCGGAGGGGTGTGAGCATTGTCCCCATAGTGAGGATGTGTGGTTGGAGGCAGCACGGTTGCAGACACCTGAGAATGCAAAGGCAGTGTTGGCGAGGGGGGTCGCTGCGTTGCCCAATAGTGTGAAATTGTGGATGCAGGTAGGGTTTTTTGTTTGGGGGGTGGGGGTGGGGGTGATTTGAGGAATGTGTAGGTTGCTTGTGTTGGGTACCACTATACACACACGCACTATACAAACACACACACACACTATGTACACACAATTACTATACAATCACACACACTATACAATCACACAATGCAAACACCCAATACAATCACACTCACCAATCACACTATACACTCACCCAACACCAAAACACACAGGCAGCAAAACTTGAGACAGACACGGCATCCAAGAGTAGGGTGTTGAGAAAGGCATTGGAACGTGTACCTGCAAGTGTGCGCCTGTGGAAAGCATGTGTGGAGTTGGCAAATGAAGATGATGCACGAGTATTGCTGGTATGTGTTGGTGTATGGGTTGGAGTATGTGATGAGAGTGTGTTCATAATGATAATGATGATCAGGACAAAGAGAAAACAACCATTGTACAACACCAACACAATTCTTTCATCACACCTTCTCCACCCCCCACACCCACACCCACACCCACCCACCCACACAGTCACGTGCTGTAGAATGCTGCCCCCAACATGTGGAGCTCTGGCTTGCCCTGGCCAAATTGGAAACCTATGAAAACGCTCGTAAGGTCCTCAACAAGGCTCGACAGGCAGTACCCACAGACGCCATGATTTGGATCACTGCAGCCAAGCTAGAGGAGTCGCAGGGGAATGGTGGTATGGTGGACAAGATTATAGCACGTGGTATCAAGAGCTTGCAGGCGAATAGTGTTGTTATTGAGCGGGAATGGTGGATGAAGGTGCGTGGGGGTGGGTGGGGGTTGTGTTTTGTGTACATACGCTCTGGTGTGTATCTCTGGGTGTATGCATTGGCACATCCATGTGCATCCATACACTCACACATGTGTGAATACCCCGATACGTCCTTTCAATACATCCACTGTACACCCCCAAAACAACAAAAAAAACACCAAAAAAAACACCACCCCCACAGCAAGCAGAGGATGCTGAGCGCGCCAACCCCCCCTTTACCCTGGTGTGTCGTGCCATTGTGACGGCCGTCATTGATGTGGGTGTGGAAGATGAAGACAGGCGAAGAACATACAAGGCTGATGCAGAGGAGTGCTTAAAGAGGGGTTCAGCTGAGACAGCGAGGACTATATATGCACACGCGCTGCAGCTATTTCCTGGAAAGAAGGGGTTGTGGCGGTATGTGTGTGTTTAGGGAATGTGGGGTGTGCGTGGGGTGTGTGTATGCCTTTGTGTATGCCTTCGATTATGCACAGCAGCATACATCAAACGCACATCAGCATACATCAGCATGCAACATCATACAACAACATACAACAACAAGATACACAACATCCACACAAACTCGTTTCCCCCAACCACCCACCCCACCCACCTCACCCCACCACCCTTACTATTACCCCCACCATCAACACAGTCGTGCTGCCATGCTTGAAAAAACCCACGGCACACGTGAAGCCCTCGAATCCCTCCTCAAAAAGGCAGTCACCTATTGTCCACAAGCAGAAGTCCTCTGGCTCATGGCAGCCAAGGAGGCGTGGCTGGGTGGGGAGGTGGACAAGGCCCGAAACATTCTTTCAGAAGCATTTGCTGCCAATCCGGATAATGAGGAAATCTGGTTGGCTGCGTTTAAATTGGAATTTGAAAATGAGGAACCAGAGAGAGCCAGGTTGATTTTGCAAAAGGTATGGGTGTGTGAGAGGGGTGAGGGGGGGATGAGGTAGTGTGTTGTGTGGTGTGCATGAACGATGCTGTGATCATGATATTTGGTTGATGATGGACACTGTACATACACAACAACACCTTCAGAAAACACAACAACACACCCAAAAACCACAAAAAACACTACCCAACCATCACAGGCACGTGACACAGAGACTGCAAGCACACCTCGAGTGTGGATGAAGAGTGCACTTGTTGAACGTGAACTGGGCAACGTGGAGGGGCAACGGGCATTGTTGCTAGAGGGTATCAGGAGGTTTAGCGATTTTGATAAGCTGCACTTGATGTTGGGGCAGCTGGAGGAGGGACAGGGCAACACACAGGGTATGTGTGGGTGGGTGGTGGTGGTGGTGGGGTGTGGGGTGTGGGGCATGTGGGGTGTGTGTGTGTGTGGTGTACATGAAATCATGGGGGTGTTGTCTGACACACCACCCTGTTTACACACAACCACCCAATGTCACCACCACCACCAGGTGCACGAGCAGCATACGCAGAGGGATACAAGCGATGCCCCACCAGCATACCACTATGGACATCTGCCGCTGCATTAGAAGAACAAACAGGGGCAGTGGGCAAGGCTCGTGCGTTGTTGGAACAGGCACGTGTGCGCAACCCACAACACCCAGATTTGTGGTTGGCAGCAGCGCGTGTGGAATTGAGGGCAGGGAATGTAAAGGCTGCGGGGAATGTGATGGCCAAGGCATTGCAGGTGTGTGTGTGTGTGTGGGGGGGGTGATGGTGGGGATGTGTGTATTGGTATGGTAATTGAAAGGGATGTGTGTGGAGGGGTGCATGTGGGGAGGTGTGTGTTGGTATACGACAATGTTGGGTTGTGTGATGATATGGGAGTGGTACACGTACTTGGTACACAAGTACACACCACCACCATTACACACACACACTCTTCCCCCCCCCCCAAACAGGAATGCCCCACCTCTGGTCGTCTGTGGGCAGAACAAATCATGCTTGCACCCCGTCCACAACGTCGTGCACGCTCTGTCGACGCCCTCAAAGCATGTGATAACGACCCCCATGTCATGGCAGCAGTGGCGATGTTGTTTTGGGTGGATCGCAAGGTAGACAAGGCTCGTAGTTGGTTTAATAGGGCAGTCACACTGGACCCTGATATGGGTGATCACTGGGCGCAGTATTATAGGTTTGAGTTGCAGCATGGGACACCTGAACAACAGGCCGACGTGGTTACACGGTATGTGGTGGTTGGGGGGGTGAAAGGTGGGGATTGGGGGGGTGTTTTTGTTGATTCTATGTATTGTATAGATAAACGCATTGCACACAATACAACATGTGCAAGTATTCCTCACAACCCTTGTTGAAACTGCCTTGAATATCAATCTCACACCCCAGACACATCCCTTGTGTTTTATTGTATCATACCCCCCTGTGTTTTCATTGTGTTTCATTCCCGCATGTTCAGGTGTGTGGCAGCAGACCCCCGTCATGGGGAAAAGTGGACCTCTGTGTCGAAAACCCCCAGCAATGCACACAAGGACACAGAGAGCATACTGAAAGAAGTGGCTAATGTATTGGGACGAGAGGAACGTGCACGTGTGGCTGCTGCTGGGAAATAGATGTGTGTGTGGTGGTGGTACATGGAGATGTGGTGGTGGTACAGAATAGAGGTGTGGCTGTTGTTGGGCATGAAGTAGAGGGCAGGAGAAGGTTGTGTTGCATTTACATTGTTTCCTCAGATATGGTTTGTCGTACATATCAACCAGGATTGTGCAATATCACATCATCATCATCATCATCATCATCATCAACAGCACGTCGTCATCATCATCGTCTCTCGCACAACGTTGAACACAAAAAACTTGTCAGATACGCTAGTATGAAACATGAAGAACAAAAAACACAGTGGGAATCAACAAGCAGCATGTCAGGCACAACATGCCGCATGAAGAGCAATGATATAAAAGCACGCAATGCAAAACCACTGCTGTATACGTCCGTACACAATATATATATATGATAGAGTGAAACATGAAAGCGTAACATCGTCCACCATGCATGTTGACCATATGTTATAAAGTCAACACATGTGTGAAACAGAATAGATACTCGTGCTCGCATTGTGCAACAGCACGTATGCAATAGTACTACATGTGCTACAACATGTATATTTCAGTACCCTATTATGCACCATACTCCTATGCACTGTAATCACACCATCCACGACATGTTTCATCATGCGTTGGTGTTGACCATCATCATGTGTTGGCATTGACCATCATCACCTGTTGTTGACCATCATGATGCTTTGACCATGACCATCATGATGCTTTGACCATGACCATCACTGACCAAATAACCCCCCAAACAATCCATTCCCACCACCACCACCACCACCACGTTTCCCTGCCTGCTTAGCCTTGGCACCTATACCCAAATCCACCACCACTGCTGCTACATTATCTGCTGTATATCGCTTGAGTGAGAATTGTGTGAGTTTGTCAGCCATGTCCTGAGGGCTGGTGCCCTTGAGGAGTTCTCTGCGGGTGAGTGCCACTGCGTCTTCACTTGAAAATACATCCCTATGTATGCGTGTGGTGGCAGGTGTGGTGGGTGATGGTGGTGGGTGTGATGGTGGTTGGGGATGATCATGCTCAAGTGGGAGGGGTAGGTGATGGTGGTGATGCACTTGAAACATACAGGGTGACAGGAATTAATGATGTATTGTACTACATATGTACACTGTTTCCACATGTAGTATACTGTTATGTATGTATTCTATAACACCATACACACCAGGCATCCCCCACATACCACAGTCCATCAGTAGCAATTATCAAAAACTCATCATCAGGCCCAAGTGTCATTTGAACAACATCTGTGTGTAGAGAGAGGGCAATGTAGAGAGGGCAATACAGAGAGAGGGCAATGTAGAGAGGGCAAAACAGAGAGAGGGCAATGTAGAGAGGGCAATATAGAGAGGGCAATACAGAGAGAGGGCAATACAGAGAGAGGGCAATGTAGAGAGGGCAAAACAGAGAGAGGGCAATGTAGAGAGGGCAATATAGAGAGGGCAATACAGAGAGAGGGCAATACAGAGAGAGGGCAATGTAGAGAGGGCAAAACAGAGAGAGGGCAATGTCGAGAGAGAGGGCAATACACAATTCATGTACAGTGGGTGTTTCAATGTGCTGTGTGTGCTCCAATATAATCTGACATGATGTGTGTGTGTGCCTGTCATGTGCAATGCAGGCGCAATTGTACCACTGCATTACAGCACATGAAGAGTACAACACAAGTCATATCTCGTAAACACACACCAATATACACCAACACACACTAGTCATACCCGGATCCACAATGACTGGGTCCGCTGTAAACGTACGCTGCTGTGCAAATGATTCATCCCAAAAACCCTCTCTGTGTGTGTAGGGTGTGTGTTGAAGAACACAGTCAACACATGTGTGGTCAACTTGCATGTGGTCAACACATGCATCCTGGATGATCAACCTTTTCCAACACACATATACACACACAAGCAAAAACACAAAGAGAATACATTCCCACACACACGAACAAAAACACCCAGAAAAACACCCCATCACACCCCCAATCACCACCCACATACTTGACACCATGTTGAAGCAATCGTTGCAAGCCCTCTCCCTTGAAATCCCTATCCCCAAAGGTCCTGCTCACACCCAAAATATCACAAACACGTCCATCCCGTACCCACCCACCCCCAGCCTCAATGCGTGCAATTTCTGTTTTCACAGCACCACTACGTCCATACACACGGTGCTCAGCAGTGAGTTCCACAGCCTATGGGAAGAAAAACAAGGGGAGTGAAGAAAAACAAGGGAAGTGAAGGGGAGTGAAGAAAATAAAGGGGAGTGAAGAAACACAAGGGAGGTGACAGGGGAGGGAGATGTGGGTGTGGATTTGGGCTACAGTAAGTGTGCTTCTGGAATGTGTATGTACAGCAGCACATGTACGCAGACCATGAGCAGCAACAAAAGAGCAGACCCATAGCACAAAGCACAACCCAGAGTCACAGCACATATTCGAGTCACAGCACAAAAGAGTCACAGTAACACCAACAGCAAAAACACACCTTGCCCTTGCGGCACAACACAGCACGTGAATCGCCCACATTGGCAACAATAAGGTGGTCTTTTCGTATCATACCCACAGTCGCAGTGGAACCAGAGCTACGAGACTCTATGTCTGACAATTCTGTGTGCGGTGCATAATAAAGTGTACAGGGCTGTACAAATGTGTATCCATGAGACCATGAATAATCGCATGTGTGTAGTTGATGCATAATAAATGCAACACACACAAACACACCCATGTGGTATGCACCAGTACCCCCCCTCTCACAACCCCCCTCTCACAAAACCCCTTCTCACCCAACCCCTTCTCACCCAACCCCTTGTCACTCAACCACCTACGCACCATCCAAATGTTGCAATAGTACTTTGTCAGCAGCCAAAAAGCTCTCTGCAAGGTGTTCATGTAGGTTGACTGGACATGCTGCAACGTCAACATCCAAAACTGTGTGACGTGTGATGTGTGATGTGTGATGTACTGTCTGATGTATTGTGTCATGTGTCATGTGTCATGTGTGATGTATTGTGTGATGTATTGTGTGTTGTGTGTGGGAGGACAACGAGGCAATGATGATATTGTGTTGGACTGTAATGTGCATGAAAACCAACAACAACAACAACGACGACGACGACACCTACTTGCAGATTCGTCTGCAGATCCCAACATGTCCTCATTCACCACGTTGCATATCACCTGGTACATGTTGCTGTTGAGCCAGTTTGCAGCGGCATAACCACTGTGCCCATCAAATACAACTGTGTGTGTAGGGGTGTGTGTGTGGGGGGGGGGGGGGGGGGGGGGTGTTATGCTGTTTGATGATGTACCACATGCGCACACTGCCCACCACACTGCCCAACAATGCTTTTCTACTACCATATAAAAAAGCGCAACCACTCCTCAATCACTCCTCCACGTACATGCATACAAGTAGCCACATTTCCCATTGGGCACCACGTTGGCGCAATCCTCCATGAGCTCCCTCGGCCCCTGCACTGCAGACACCCCATACTGCAGCACCGCATCTGATTCTGATGGGGCATCCACACTTGTATCTGCTGATGCTGCACGTACTCGTGTGCTATATCGTGGTGGCGTTACCCTGTGTTGGTTGTTGTTGATAGATGAGCGCCCGTGACAGATACCATCCGTCTGCCTCAAATCGTGCTCACCTCGCTGCAACACGATTGTGTACATGAACAAGGTGCTTTGTGGGTACTGGGTGCGCTTTAGTTTGCGGTCCCAGGGCAGCATCTCGCGTGCAAGAAATGCCTAGTTGCATCGTTGTGCTGCTTTGTGACGTGTGGTGTGTGGTACTGTCGTGAGTGTGGTACTATACTGTCGTGAGAGTCCTGAAGAGTTGCAACACGCAGTTGTGGTGTTGTCTTTTGCTGATCTAGTATACCTACGCTGAATTTTTCACATCTTGCTCATCAATGCTCATTCTCATACATCATCTACAGCAATAGCAATCAGGCACCCAATCAGGCACCCAATCAGGCACCCACAACTAGTTGAGATCCACGCCCACCATCAGCCGTTGTCCTACACAACGTCCACGCTATCATGGACGGTGCCATTCATGTCAAAGTGTTTGGTGTGCACGTGCCCAAAGGCAAGAGCGTGCCACTAAGAGCAGAGGAATCGGACAAGACCATGGAAACCTTCCAAATCACACAAATAGCATTGGGTGAAAATGCTGGCTCCAAGCGCAGTGTGGTATTGATTAATGATGGCAGCAATGAGTGGGTCATTGGATCATTGATTCCTGGCAAGTGTGAGCAGTTTCAGACAGATTACATGGGGCGGCAGAGCGTCACCTTGCGGCACACCGGGGACGGCGAAGTGTGGGTGAGCGGATTCAAGACTATCACCAGTCTGGATGACTTTGAGGAGGACGATGATGAAGACGACGAGGAGGAGGACGACGAGGAGGAAGACGGGCAAGGTGTGAGTGAAGTGAGGGGTGGATGGGGGAGGTGGTGTCGTATACGTTGCATCACACACCCAACACTCCAACACAGAGTTGACAGACGAGCAGAAAAAGTTTATCGAGGACATGATTCGTCAAAAGCACATCAAAGCACCAACAGACGAAGATGATGATGAGGAGGAGGAAGATGATGATGACGACGACGATGATGATGGCCTCAATGGGCAGGAGTTTGATGGCATAGGTATGTGTGTGGGATGTGGAATGATGTTTATGGCCATATGTCATGGAATTCCATTTGGATGCACAGATGAAGATGAGGATGAGGACGAGGATGAGGATGAGGACGATGAGGATGACGATGAAGAGGATGACGAAGAGGACGAGGATGTAGGCAAGGTAATGTTGTTTGTGCATTATTACTTCACCACACACCCATTACCACATTACCACGTATGACATTACAACCCACATCACATCACACAGCGTAAAGCCCCTCCACAAAAGCAGCCCCCTGCCAAGAAGACCAAGCAAGACGGTATGATATACATGTTGCTGATGCACATGTTGTATATACGACAAACAAACATGTCCCAGGCAATGTTAAGCACACATTGCACCATCCCTCACCATCCCCCATCCTCACACTCTTCCATCCTCACACTCCCCCATCCTCACACTCTTCCATCCTCACCCCCTTGTCTTACCACCACCACCAGGGGATGCAGGTTCCTACGAAGCTGCATTGAAAAAGTACATTAAGAAAAACGGCCCACAAACACTGAGCGCCTTGGGGAGCAATGTACCAGGCAAACCAGCAGCCACAAAGCTCAAGACATTTTTGCAGGCCCGTAAAAACGTGTTTACAATACAGGATGACGGCAAAGTGGCACTTGCGTGAAGAAAAAGTGGCGCTGGACTGGTGCTTGTGCGGGGGTTGAGGGGTGGAAAAAGCGGTGGGAAATGAGGGAGTAGCACGTGTGTGTTTTGGTTTGTGCTTCCTGTCGTACTGTCATTCTATAGGCGTGATTGTTTTGGTTAAAACAGCCATCCAACAAGAGAGGTTACAGTAGTAACAGCAACAACATACACCCAGAGAACAACACTCATCAATATAGTACAACAAACATGTCTAGTACACAACCTTTTCAGGCAAAATCACGATCGGGAAACAGCATGGGTGCCACCAGCGTCCACACATACAACACCCCCGTGAGCCACTGCGCCCCGATCTTGACACACACCGATGCCCATCCGACATCCATCAAATCCTTCTCCTCCGCCCCCGTCCCCCACCCCGTCATCAACATGCCAATATACATCGACGCCAACGCAAAGATCAAATGGAAAAAGCTGTAATTATACGTCACAGGGGTAAACTCATCCAGGGCCCTCGACTCCCGCGCCCCCTGCCGACCACCCCCCTCTCGTGACATGCTCTGGCCATCCAGCCCCGCTGATGTCAGCGCCCTCCCCTGGTCGTCATCCTCCTCCTCAGAGGGCAGGTTACGGGACCCTGCAGGGGCCTCCACCAGTGGTCGTTCCACGTCATCATCACTGCTGTAGATGCGAAACGTGCGGGTGTTGGACCCGGCTCGGAAGGCTGCATAGGTGGTGGTGACCAGCATGAGCAGCATGCCTGCTGCCAGGGTGGTTCCGGAAGCAGCGGTCCATTTGCTGCCCAGGGCATTGCAGGCGTAATCGTGGGGTTCGCTTTGTAATGCACTGTATGCGAGGTACATACAGTAGAGGGAGACTATCGCACTGGGGAACAGGCTTCCTGATTGCACCTGGATGGAAGGGGGGGGAGTGTATGTGTGTGTGAGTGTGTGTATACACATGGATCATACATATGTGATCGCTGTGCTTGTATGCTTGTGTATGTGTGAGAAATGAAAAAGAATACTGCACGCCATGATGTACAGCAACAACCATACGCATCCTCATAAATATCACACCCACGAAAAGACATCCCACATACATGTGGTGACAGTGACAGTGCCGAAAACACCACCACAAGGAGAATGGACAACATGATGAGTACCACATTGGTGGAGCACCCACCCTCCACACCAGAGGGGTTGAACCAGTAAAATAAAAAGATGACAACACCCACACATGCCATGTAGGCACCCACAGAGATGGCGAGCAATCCATACAGGTAGCGATCATCCTCCTCTTCCACCCACGCATCATTCCATGCTTGTGTGCAATCAAGCAAGATGAGCATTTGGATGATGAGAAACAAGCCCGACCCCACACGTGCCAGCCATGCTGTGTGTGGATGATGAGGGGGGCGATTAGGATGGACCATGATGATCATACGCCCACAATCATATGCTCACAATCATATGCTCACAATCTTCATAATCAAAGGCAATCAAATCACCCCCACGTACAGTAGCCCAGGACAACGGAATTGGGGAGGAAAAATGGGAGCACCATAAACACCATCCACAGTGCAATCTTGAGGCCCCATCCACCATGGTGCAGGTACTGATCACGCTTGTCACTCTTGTAGCGCACACCCAGCAACGATGCAGACATCAGGGCGTAAAACAACTGTGGGTGGTACAATAATCAGTATGTGTTTGTGGGGTACGCTCATCATCAACCCTGGTATCACACCCCCACACGTACAAAGCTGCCGAGGGACACTCGATAGACTGCCTGCTGCCCATACCAACGTTCACTGTGCTCCATATCACCATGGATGATCCCTGTGGGGATGGCATACAACACACTGAGCTACACCAACAACACAATTTTGTGGGGGATTTGTCACATCTCACCACGCCCTCTCATCCATACATGGTAGCTTGTCCAGCACGGGCTTGGCAAAATCACGCAACACCCATGCTGTCAACATGGACAATATGAACAACACAGAGTAGGCCATCCGAGCACTCTTGCGGAACGTCTCTTTTGCTACAAACATGCAACCCTGGCATGCACAAGCAGCTGCACAGGATGCAATCCATGTGCCTGCGCTGGTTATGATGAACATCGTGCTGGCAGGTGAAACGAACTAGAGCATGCGGAGTCTTGTGTATGCTGGTTTGTTGGCTGCTGAGGATGTTTGCTGCTGAGGATGATTTACTGCAGTAACACACAGCAAGTGAAATAAACAAAATGAAAAAACAGTGCAAACACTCGTCATCACGCACTGTCATAGCTTGCTGGAAATGACTCGAGCAGCTGTGCCTTGCCCAACCGTGCCAAATGCGCCCACCCTAGCTTACCCAGTAGCTCAACTGTGGGAACACAAGGTGCGTGATCACAGTGTGATCGCGTACAAAACACCCACCCACCCTCAGGCACACGCACCCTTGAGCTCAACGGCTCTCTTTGCTGGTGGTTTGTCGTCTGCATCAATCAGCTTGTCCAGTGCCTGTGTTGCAATGTAGTTATGATAGACATGAGGATAGTGACAAGCACACTCCACAGGAACACTCCACACGATGCAATACAGTGATGTGCCCCATCACAACCAAAAACCACCCCAAAACACACCTTGATAGCACATGCATATCGTCCCCGTCGTGCCTCACGTTGTGCACTAAGCAATGCATACGGTGCATCATTGACATCCACCCACTTGCGCAATTCAGCATAGGCAACCTCAAATGCATCTTCTGCAGCAGATTCCTTGCCTGGTGGTTGGGGTACTGGTGGTGGGTGTGTTGATGGGTGTATTGGTGGGTGTGTTGGTAGGTGCAAAAGGTACACAGGGCATGCATTGTTGTGACAGTCACCACGCACACAACCATACCTGATTTCTCCCCTTTGTCCCCCTTTCCTTTCTCCTCCACGCCCCCCTCGCCTTTCACGGGCCCCTCTGGGTGCAAGTCGAGCAGGGCCCTCGCTTTTGCGTCCAGTGCCTCAATGAGGGCCCCCTTTTGCTCATCCATGCGCTTTTTCACAGCCGCCGCACCGGGGCCCTCCTCGGGGGCCTTGGATACGAGGTAACAAGCCAAGACAGTGGTGTCTATGACAGACAGGATGGTATCGGCTGCGTCCACAATGTCTTGGAGATGGTTGGTGCGGTTGCTGTCGCTCTCAAGTCGCTGTGTGGGTGGGGGGTGGGGGTAATGGGATTGGGATGGTGTGTGGGATGGAGATGTTCAGCACGTAACCCAGTGGTTTTCGCCACAAATATGTAAAAATAACGTACTTCCTGTTTCAACACATGCACAACCCGTATGCACAGATACAACCCACACTATGTACAACACCCCTCCTGTGTATAACCATGCACAGCCTCCCCTCACATACACAATAACCTCCACACCCAAACACACCCACACACCCAAAAACACCCAAACACACACACACCTTGAGCCACTCGAGTAGCAGGGGTAGGTGTGTGGGGTACTGCTTCAACAACCCCTCCCTCAGCTCCCCATACAACGCAGCAGCCTCCTTTTCTTCTGCTGGTGTGTTGTCTATTGAAAAGACAAGAGACTTGAGAAAAGACACCTTGGCATCACGAAGTGCCTCTTGGTATTTTTGGTCCGGGGTGGGTTGGTCTTCAGTGGTGGTAGTGGTGCCATTCTGAGGGGGTTTGGTGGGTGGGTGGGAAACTGGGTGTGTGCATTCAGAGGAGTGGTACACTGTGCTCTATATACACTGTGCTCTATATACACTGTGATCTATATACACCATGCTCTATATACACTGTGCTATATATATACACAACACGTATAGCCTGCATCACCACCACCACCACCACCACTACCACATACCTTTTTCCCACCCTCACTCTCCCCCTTGGGAGGGGGCAGCACCACTATGGGTACCCACCCTGGAGCGTCCCCACCATTTCCATTGCCACCATTGGGGGTGTTCATGAGCACCACACGGCCCACAAGGGGGCACTCCTGGGTAGCATCGGATGGAAGGCCTTTTGGCGTGGGGGTGCCGATAAACAGTGCTGTGCGTTGCCCTGTGAAGGGTGTGTGTGGTGAGGGTGGGGTGTGGTGAGGGCGGTGTGTGGTGGTGTACACAAACACACCCAAGTACAAATGTACACACATTCACACCCAAGTACAAATGTACACACACATCCACAAACACGCCCACAAACACCCACACACACCCTTGAGCAGTGTTACATCTTTGACTGCATTCTTCCCCAGTAGTGCATCCCCATGTGACTTGTATACGGGCACCTTGATGGGGGTGCTAAGGGTGCGTTCCACCACAAGTGGCATGCTTTGCAATTGCTGCAACAGTGACACATCATCATGACGTAACAAAACCCTGTTGTGTGGTGATGGGGTTGTGGTGATGGTGGTGGTGTGTGGTGGTGGTGTGTGAATGAAGTATATGGGATAGTGGTGAACATACAACACCACAAACATACAAGACCACAAAGAACATACAACTTCACAAACGCACAACACCAAAAACACACAACACCAGAAAAACACACCGTATTGTGTATGTGCCCTTTTTCAATTTCACAGCTTCCGGATAAATATCACTCACCCCCAGTCGTTTTTTATTCCCATCAAACACCATTGACATCTGTGCTTCCACCTGCCCATCATACACAAAGCCATTCAATGCAGGCAGGCGAGGGGTGTACTGTCCTGCTTCCTTGGTGTCGAGGGTGTATGTGAGGAGGAGGGCGTGTATCAGACGACCATCAGTGAGGAGGTCACGATCACTGTGTGTGGGGGGGGTGGGGGGAGAAGGGGGGTGGGGAGGAGGGGGGTGGGAGAGGGGAGGGAGATGGGAATGGGGAGGGTGAAAGAAGAGGGTGATGGTGTACAACAGAGGAAATGAGGTGTATTCAACATAATGACGTACAACAGAAGAAATACACACCGTGTTCGCCATCATCATCATACCCACCTATGCAGTGGCGTCAAGCTCGTATCTGTGGGTGCCAGTGACATGCGCACATGCGTGAGTTTCACCACTGGTTTGACCTGCTGTGTGCGTAGTGTTGACCGCACCAGGAGCTTGGTCAACGATTCGTGTGCTGGTATGGCATTGGGTGTGCATTCTATGCCAAAAAAGGACACCTGCAGTGGGTGTGAAAAGGGGGAATTGGCGTGTGTTTATACATCTTAATGTTAACATTTATGCATGTGCATGTTTCATGATGCCCCCCCTTGCGCATTCAAACCCCTCCCTCCCTCGTGTTTTCGCCCACACGCATACACCACACCATTCTCAAGCTACTTAAACAATCCTCCTTCAACAATCCTCCTCCACCCCAACAAACACAACCACCATGACACCACCCTACAACACCACCATGACACCACCCACCCCTACACACCTGTGCATGCACCACCCCATCCCCCATGCTGCTCCAGAACTGCGCCAATGTCACCTCCAGGGCAGTCCCTGCTGACACACCCACAGTCAACGTATGCACATCATGCGCCGACAATTGCAAATACGCACGTTTTTCAGTGTTGCTATACCGTGTGTGGGGGAGCAGTTGGGTCATGCGAGCCATGATGCCAAGGGGCTCCGCAAGGGGGCCCACCTTGAGGCGCAACTCTGCAAAGGTGGCCCCTTCAGGTACTGTGTGTGTGGTGTGTGGTGTGGTGCGTGGGTATGGATGTAGTAGGGTATGCATGCTGGTACCCATTGCCTCGTCAGACACCACAACACCCACCACAACACCCTACCCAACCCCCTACCTTGCACAAAACGCCGAAGCTCCTGACCAGGCGTAAACACCAGGGCCCCCAGGTCCACAGCAGGCTCTGGGTGCCCCAACCCAGCCCCCACCGCATGGGAACTTTGACCGTTGACTTTGCCTGATACAGGTGTTGACCCTGCGTTGACACTGCGTGGTGCGGGGGTGGTGGTATCGAGGGGTTGGGGCAGGCAGATGGTGATGGGGACCCGGAAGAGGGGCCCCCTCCATGGGTGGTGCATGTCCATTGCTTGTACTTCTGTGTAGTGGACCTGGCCGGGGGGGAGTGAGCTGCAATCCACCTGTGTTGTTGTTTGGTGGGGGTATTGTGTTGTTGTTTGGTGGGTGAAAGGGCCATGCATGTGCGGTATATACAGCAATTTTCATAGCACAACATATACACCCACAAAAACACCCACACAACACCACCACCCACCTCTACTTCAAAACCCCGCCCCCCAAACGGCAGCAGCAACAGGTCTGGCTTGTTCACCCATGATGCACTACACACAAGTTGTAATTTGTTTTCCACAGCCAGACGTTCATCCACCGTGTCTGCATCAGGGTGCACTTGAGGTGACACCTGTGTGGGGGGGTGGGACGGTGGGGTTGTGTGTGAGATGGAGGGGTTGTGTGTGTGTGTGTGTGTGTGCACTGTTGAGTGGGGCAGTTGGAGTGTTGATGGGTGTTGCTTTTATAGATGTCTTTTCTCTTGATGTGGTTGTTGTATAACCCACTCACACCAACACACCCACACCAACACACCCACACCCACATACATTGACAGCATAGCAACAAGGGAGGGACCCTGGGTCATGTCTGACATACACCCCCCTCCCTGGTGGTGCACTCGACCCCTTGGCCTGCACGCTGATGTCATACCGGACATCAGGTTGGTCAACATCCTTTGACCGCTGCAGCAGCTGCCATGCCTTGTCAACCTGTGGATTTCAGGGTGAAGCATGGTGTTGGTCAACGTAAGGATGGAAAGGTTATGTGTAGTCAATGTAATGAATGGTGATGTACATGTGTAGTCAATGTAATCAATGGTGATGTACATGTGTAGTCAACGGAATGGTGGAACGTACAGTCAATAGTCAATGTGTGTTGAGCATTAATGTGCACACCATGCACATCATGCACATCATGCACACCATGCACACCATGCACAAAGGACTGCACCCCAACAACCACCTGCATCATCCCACGTCCATAGGTCAACACCGAATCCGCTTGGTCAACAGCCAGGGGAACCGCAGTGTTCTCCAGGGCCCTCCGCACCCTATTGGGGCTCCATGGTTGATTAGCAGCCTTCAGAGCTGACAGCAACAGTGCTACACCACCAGCAGCGTTGGGGGAGGACATGCTGGTGCCGTTCATAAGCTGTCGTGATTGCTGACACCATTCTGTTGTATTGGGAGGGGTGCAGGAAGAGGGGTGTGAGGATGGGGAGGGGTGGGGTGGATGGGGAGGGGTGTATATACAGGTGGGTGCAGTGGCAATGGGATACAACACACACACACACACACACACACACACACACACACACACACACACACACACA
>VFQP010001266.1_pt1 | contig 35186 bp, 32 predicted proteins | sample 3512351 | NCBI WGS metagenome assembly VFQP01 (sample SAMN10412372, study PRJNA504923) | tailings metagenome | isolation source: Relicate 1 Philex TSF1 revegetated site | place: Philippines: Tuba, Benguet | collected 2017-08-29
ACCGCCTGGCCGAAGGCAAGCTGCCGGCCTGCGCCGAGATGTGCTCGACCAAGGCCCTGCTCGCGGGCGACGGTGACGTGGTCGCGGACATCTTCCGCAACCGTGTGCTGCAACGCGGCAAGGGCGCCGAAGTCTGGGGCTGGGGCACCGCCTACGGCTCTGCCCAAGGGACCAAGTCATGAGCCGGCGCCTTTCGCTCATCACCGCCGTCGCTGCGGCCTGTCTGCTGGCGCTCACCGCCTGCGGCGAGAAGCCGCAGGAAAGCAACGCCGCCGGCGTCAAGCAGGACAGCGCGCCTTATAACGGCGTGGGCAGCAGCCAGTATGCGAACACCGGCTGGAAGCCCGGTGACAAGACCAGCTGGGAGCAGCAGCTCAAGGCGCGCGCGCAATATGGTCAGAACGACTACACCCGCATGGGCAACAGCAAGTAAGGCCCCACCATGTCCACTCCGCTGTTCACACGTGGCTTGCGCCGCCTGGTGTCGCCCGCTTTCTGGTCGATGGCCGTGCTGGTGCTCAGCGCCGGTTGGGCCAACGCCCAGGCCCTGAAGGTGGAGCCGGTGCCGGAAGACCCGGCGCCGGCGGCCACGCAGCCAGCCCAGCAGCAGGGCGGCATCCGCAGCGCCAACATCTTCGAGATCGCGCCTGACGCGAACAAGGACCCCAAGTACCCCGAGCAGACCAACGCCGAGCGCGGCAAGGTGCAGCCGGGCAACAACGCGCCGATGTGGCGCGACGTCGGCAAGGGCGTGACGGGCACCACCAGCCTGCCGTACCTGGAGGCCGGCAACCTGATCCAGCCGTTCGTGAACTACCCCGGCGCCCGTTTGACCAACGCAGGCGAAGCCTGGCGCCAGGTCCGCAACAACTGGATCATCCCCTATGGAGGTTCGCTGCTGCTGATCGTGCTGGTCGCCATCGCGCTGTTCTACATGGCCAAGGGTTCCATCGATGTGCATGGCCAGCCCACCGGGCGCGTGATCGAGCGTTTCACCTACCTTGAGCGCGCCGCCCACTGGGTCAATGCGATCGCGTTCGTGGCGCTGGCGATCTCGGGCATCGTCATGGCGTTCGGCAAGTTCTTCCTGCTGCCCATCATCGGCAGCACGCTCTTTGGCTGGCTCACCTACGCGCTCAAGAACCTGCACAACTTTGCCGGGCCCTTGTTTGCGGTCTCCCTGGTGGTGGTCATCCTGACCTTCATCAAGGACAACCTGCCCGCCCGGGAAGACATCACGTGGTTGCTCAAGGGTGGTGGCCTGTTCAGTGGCAAGGAAGTGCCCTCGCACCGCTTCAACGCGGGCGAGAAGGTGGTGTTCTGGGCCGGCGTGTTCTTCTTCGGCCTGATCGTGGTGGGCTCCGGCCTGTTCCTCGACAAACTGGTTCCCTCGGTGGACTACACGCGCGGCAACATGCAGGTCGCGCACATGATCCATGCCAGCGCCGCGGTGCTGATGATGGGCCTCTTCATGGGCCACATCTACCTGGGCACCATCGGCATGAAGGGCGCCTACAAGGCCATGAAGACCGGCTACGTGGACGAGACCTGGGCCAAGGAACACCACGAGCTCTGGTACGACGACATCAAGGCCGGCAAGATCCCCGCGCAGCGCAGCGCCAAGGTCGACGAGGCCGCTGCCGCAGAAGCCGTGCAGGCCGTCAAGGCCTGAAGAACAACGCCCCGAGACAAGGACAAGTCCCATGAAACGACTTCTGCTGTGCATGGCCGTGTTGCTGGCCGCATCCGCCCACGCCAAGCTTCCCGCTCCCCCACCCCCCACCGAGGAGGCCAAGGCCAAGGCGGCCGAGGCCGCTGCGCGCACCGCCTGGGCCGCCAAGGTGGAGGGCTACAAGCTGTGCGCTTCGATGGACAAGGCCGCCGCGAACTACTTCAAGACGGCGGCTGCCGCCGGCAAATCCGTGGGGCCGGCCACGGCCAGCGCACCCGCCTGCACCGACCCCGGCCCGTTCGCCTACGCCCCGCCCAAGCCGGCGGAAGCCGCGGGCGCGCATTCGCCGCCTGAAACCGCCAAGGCACCGCCCAGCAGCCAGGCGCCCGCCGGCGCCGCGACGCCCGCCAAGAAGTGACACCGGCCAGGCAAGGGGATGCCCCTTGCCACCGCCCTCCCATGGGCCGCACCTTCGGGTGGCGGCCCTTTTCATGCGGTAGTCTTCGCCCATGGCCCTTCCCGAACTGACCCAGGCGCGCGCGCCCCTGACCCGAGAGATCGAGGTCATGAACGAGCAAGGCGCGCGCGAGACCATCGCCATTCCCGCCGAGCGCGATCTCACCGTCTACGTCGACAAGCGCGAGCTCGTCACGCTCATGACGCTGGGTGCCCGCCCCGAGTGGCTTGTGCTGGGGTACCTGCTCAACCAGCGGCTGATCGCATCCGCCAGCGAGATCGAGTCGATCACGGTGGACTGGGACGTGAACGCCGCGTCGGTGAAGACGCGCGAAGGCATCGACCGCATCGAGGAGCGCACCGCCAAACGCGTGGTCACCACCGGCTGCGGCCAGGGCAGCGTGTTCGGCAACCTCATGGACGAGATCGACAACATCCGCCTGCCCGCTGACGCCGGGCTGAAGCAGTCGCAGCTGTATTCCATCGTCAACACGATCCGGCTCAAGGAGAGCACCTACAAGTCGGCCGGCTCGGTGCACGCCTGCGCGCTGTTTCACGACGAGGAGCTGCAGCTGTTCGTGGAAGACGTGGGCCGCCACAACGCGGTGGACACGATTGCCGGCTGGATGGCGATGAACGACGGTCCTGCGCCCAAAGGCGAGAAGATCTTCTACACCACCGGCCGGTTGACCAGCGAGATGGTGATCAAGTCGGCCCAGATGGGTGTGGCGGTGGTGGTCTCGCGCAGCGGCATCACGCAGATGGGACTGGACGTGGCGCAGCGCGTGGGCCTGTGTGCCATTGGCCGCGCCACCAACCAGCGGTTCCTGTGCTACGCCAATCCCCAGCGGATCGCGCTCGACGCGATCCCGGCCCCGTCGCCGGTGTCCCGCGAGCGCGCCACCAGTTCGTCCTGACGCGGCGGCGCCCGCACGTTCGGGCATAAACTCGGATCACCCTTTTCCGAGAGACTTCCCATGAGCCGAGACGTCCACGTCATTGACCACCCCCTGGTGCAGCACAAGCTCACCCTGATGCGCCGCAAGGACACCAGCACCAAGAATTTCCGCGAACTCGTGCAGGAACTCAGTGCCTTGCTGGCCTACGAGCTCACGCGTGAGATGCCGATGCAGGACGTCGAGATCGAAACGCCGCTGGAGAGGATGACATCGCGCGTCATCGACGGCAAGAAGATCGTGCTGGCGTCCATCCTGCGGGCGGGCAACGGTTTTCTGGACGGCATGCTGCAGGTGATTCCGGGTGCCCGCGTGGGCCACATCGGGCTGTACCGCGATCCGGCCACGCTGCGGGCGGTGGAGTACTACTTCAAGATGCCGCAGGACATGCACGAGCGCGACGTGATCGTGCTCGACCCCATGCTGGCCACCGGCAATTCGGCCGTGGCCGCGGTGGACCGGCTCAAGAAAACGAACCCGCGCTCGATCCGCTTCGTCTGCCTGGTGACCTGCCCCGAAGGCCTCAAGACCTTCCACGACGCCCACCCCGACGTGCCGGTCTACACCCCGGCGGTGGACCGTGGCCTGAACGACCATGGCTACATCGTCCCGGGGCTTGGCGATGCGGGTGACCGAATTTTTGGAACCAAGTGAACCGAGCTGGTCCGGCCCGCTCCAACTGCACACCATGACACCGCCCATCGCTTCGCTGCCCATCCGCTTCTGGACCCTGGGCTGGTCTTCCCTGGTGCGCGACTGGCGCGCCGGCGAGCTGCGCCTGCTGATGCTGGCGGTCACGCTCGCGGTGGCCGCGCTCACGGCGGTGGGCTTCTTCGCCGACCGCCTGCAGGGGGGCCTCACGCGCGACGCAAGTGCCCTCATCGGTGGCGATGCGGTGGTCAGCAGCGATCACGTGCCGCCGCCTTCGTTCGAGGCCCAGGCGCGCACGCTGGGCCTGGCCACCACACAGTCACTGGGCTTCCCGACCATGGGCCGGGCGCGTGACGAAGAGGGCGGCGCCGCCCGCCTCGTGGCCCTGAAGGCCGTGGGGGAGGGCTACCCACTGCGCGGCACCCTGCGCCTGGCCGAGGCCCAGGGCGGCCCCGACAGCGCGGTGAATGCGATTCCAGCGCCCGGCACCGTGTGGGTGGACGAAGCCTTGCTGGTCTCGCTCGATCTCAGGATCGGCAACCCGTTGCTGCTGGGTGACTCGTCCTTCCAGATCACCCGCATCATCGTGGTCGAGCCCGACCGGGGCGGCGGCTTCATGAGCTTCGCGCCACGCGTCATGCTCAACGCCGCCGACCTGCCCGCCACCGGCCTGGTGCAGCCCGCCAGCCGCCTGACCTACCGCCTGGCCGTGGCCGGCGACAGCGGCCGCGTGGCCGAATTCAGCCGCTGGGCCGAACAGGCCATGGCCCAGCCCGGGGTGCGCGGCATGCGGCTCGAATCGCTGGAGGGCGGTCGTCCCGAGATGCAGCAGACGCTGGGTCGCGCCGAGAAATTCCTCAACCTCGTGGCCCTGCTGGCCGCGCTGCTGTGTGCCGTGGCCGTGGCCATCGCCGCGCGCGGCTTTGCGCAGCGCCACCTGGACGACTGTGCCATGCTGCGCGTGCTCGGTCTTTCCCAGGGCACCATGGCACGCGCCTACACCTTCGAGTTTGTGCTGATCGGCCTGGCCGCCAGCGCGCTGGGCGTGGCCATCGGCTATGGGGTCCACCACGCGTTCGTGCTGCTGCTCGCCGGGCTGGTCGAGGCCAGCCTGCCCGCACCGGGCATTGCGCCGGTGCTGCTCGGCCTGGGCATGGGCCTCACACTGATGCTGGCATTCGGCCTGCCACCGGTGCTGCAGCTCGCGCAGGTGCCCCCGCTGCGCGTGATTCGCCGCGATGTCGGCCAGCTCAAACCCGCCACCCTGGCGGTGCTCGGCCTGGGCATCGCCGGTTTCGCCGCGCTGCTGCTGGCGGCCAGCCGCGACCTGCTGCTGGGCGCCATCGCCGTCGGCGGTTTTGCCGCTGCCGTGCTGCTCTTTGCGGTGGCCAGCTACGCGGCGGTGCGCGTGCTGCGCGCCAGCGTGAACGAAACCACCGCGCCGCGTGCCCTCGTCATGGCCACGCGCCAGTTGTCCGCCCGACCGGCCTACGCCGTGGTGCAGATCAGCGCGCTCGCCGTCGGCCTGCTGGCGCTGGTGCTGCTGGTGCTGCTGCGCACCGACCTTATCTCCAGCTGGCGCAGCGCCACGCCGCCCGACGCGCCCAACCGCTTCGTGATCAATGTGCAGCCGGAGCAGGGCGAGGCCTTCCAGCAGGCGCTGAAGGGCGCGGGCGTGCAGCGCTACGACTGGTATCCCATGATCCGGGGCCGGCTGGTCACCATCAACGGCAAGGCCGTGGTGCCCGAGGACTTCACCGAGGACCGCGCTCAGCGGCTGGTGGACCGCGAGTTCAACCTTTCGAACACACCCACCGTGCCGCCGCACAACCCGGTGGTGGCGGGCCGCTGGACCGACAACGAGCCCGATGCGCTGAGCGTGGAAGAGGGCCTGGCCGAGGAGCTGGGCCTGAAGCTCGGCGACCGCCTGGGCTTCGACATCGCGGGGCAGGTGACCGAAGGCCGCATCACCAGCCTGCGCAAGGTGGATTGGGGTTCGATGCGGGTCAACTTCTTCGTCGTGTTCCCGGTGGCCGAGGTGCCGAACGTGCCGGTGAGCTACATCAGCGCTTTTCGCGCACCCGAAGCGTCCAACGGCTTCGACAACGCCCTGGTGCGGCAATTCCCGAACATCACCAACGTCGACATGAGCCAGACCATTGCGCAGGTGCAGCGCGTGCTGGGGCAGGTCATCAGCGCGGTGGAGTTCCTGTTCGCCTTCACGCTCGCGGCAGGGCTGGTGGTGCTGCTCTCGGCCGTCAGCGCCACGCGGGGCGAACGCGAGCGCGAGTTCGCCATCCTGCGTGCCGTGGGGGCCGGTTCCCATCTGCTGCGCAACGTTCAGCGCGTGGAATTGCTGGGCGTGGGCCTGCTGGCGGGCTTCCTGGCGTCCGCAGTGGCCGTTGCCGTAGGCTGGGCGCTGGCGCGCTTCGTGTTCCAGTTCTCCTGGACTGCCTCGCCCTGGGTGCCACTGGGCGGCGCCATCGCTGGCGCGCTGCTTGCGCTCCTGGCCGGCTGGTGGGGGCTGCGCAGTGTGTTGCGCACGCCGGTGGTCGAGACCTTGCGCAAGGCAAGCGCATGAACATCCCGATCCACCAGCCCCAGGAGCCCGCGCGCTTCGACACCCCCTTCGAATGGATCGGCGGCGAGGACCGGGTGCGTGCGCTGGTCGATCGCTTCTACGACCTCATGGACATCGAGCCCGGCTACCGCGATTTGCGCGCGGTGCATGGCAGCACGCTGGACAACGCGCGCCAGCGCCTGTTCTGGTTCCTGTGTGGCTGGATGGGTGGACCCCAGCACTACACCGAGCAGTTCGGCCATCCGCGCCTGCGCATGCGCCACATGCCGTTTGCCATCGGCATCATCGAGCGCGACCAGTGGCTGGCGTGCATGGACCAGGCCATGGGCGAAACGGGTGTCGATCCGGCGCTGCGCGAACGCCTGCGCACCAGCTTCTTCCAGACGGCGGACTGGATGCGCAACACGCCGGCCTGACGGCTGTCGTCGGCAAACGCTGACGCCCTCCATCTGCTTCAAAAGGCCGCGCCACTGCGCGGCCTTTTTGTTGGGCGGCGCCCGGCGATCGGCGTTGCCCAGGGTTTTTACCCATGCCAATAATTCCTGTAGGTGAAAGAATAATTCGTCAACACGAATTAAAAGCATGGACCTCAAATCAGAAATCCGGGTATTGAGCCTCTTCGAACTGTTTGCAGAGGTCGGTCGTGCCATGCCGCTCACCGAGCTGGCCGAACGCATGGGCATCCCTGCTTCCAGCTGTTTCAACCTGGTGCGTGGTGTCGAACAAAGGGGCTATCTGTACGCGGCCAAGGCGCGGGGCGCCCTGTACCCGACCCGTCGTCTGTACGACGTGGCCAAGACCATCCTCGACAACGATGTCGTGTCGCCCGCGATCAGGGCGCGCATGGCCGCATTGCGGGACCAGGCTGGCGAAACCGTCTGTCTGGCGCAGCGCCGGGACAAGGAGGTGGTCTACCTCGAAGTGCACGAGTCGCACCACTCGATCCGCTTCACGGTGGGTGTGGGAGATACACGCGACCTTCACTCCAACTCGATGGGCAAGGCCATCCTCGCCACCCTGGCGGCGAGCGATCGCGAACGAGTGCTGCAGGGGCTTTCGTATCGACGGCATTCCCCACGGACATTGGTCACGCCCGAGGCGCTGTCCGCCGATATTGAACGCGGTCGCGAGCGGGGATGGTGGAGCAACGAAGGCGAGAGTGCGCCGGATGCCCTGGCGATCGCCGTGCCTGTTCGCATCGGCTCTGAGTGGTATGGCCTGTCCATCGTCGGACCGGCGTCGCGCATGTCGCCGATGCAGGACACCCTGGTGAAAGCACTGCGCGAGACCGCCACCGACGTTTCATCGACCGCTGGCGCATGACGACGCAGTCCCCAAATCCCTCCCCACGGCCGCTAGAAGGCGTGCGCGTGATCGACCTCACCACGGTGCTTATGGGGCCGTTTGCCACGCAATTGCTGGGCGACATGGGCGCGGATGTGTTGAAGATCGAAGCGCCTGGTGGTGACAACGTGAGACAGATCGGACCGGCGCGCCACGAGGGCATGGGATCCATCTTCCTGAACGTCAACCGCAGCAAGCGCAGTGTGGTGCTTGATCTGAAGCAGGCCGCTGCACGCGAGGTCCTGTTGAAGCTCTGCGCGGACGCCGACATCGTCGTCTTCAACATCCGACCCCAGGCCATGGAGCGCCTGGGCCTCGGCTACGAAGCGCTGTCGGCCGTCAACCCACGCCTCATCTACGCGGGCCTGGTCGGATACGACCCCAAGGGCCCCTACGCGTCTCGGCCCGCCTATGACGACCTCATCCAGGGCGCCATTGGCCTGCCGGCGCTCGCACTGCAAGCCGGTGGAGACGAGCCGCGCTATGTGCCTTTGACCATTGCGGACTATTTCGTCGGGATCAGTGGTGTCACCGCCATCCTGGGCGCCTTGCACTACCGGGAAAAGACGGGGCTGGGGCAGCAACTTACCGTGCCCATGTTCGAGACGATGGCGCAACTGGTGCTGGGTGTCCACCTGGGTGGACGCACCTTCGAACCGCCCCAAGGACCTCCGGGTTACGCGAGGTTGCTCACCCCGCAGCGGCGTCCCTACCGCACGCTCGACGGTCATGTATGCGCACTGATCTACACCGACAAGCAGTGCGAAAGCTTCTTCCGCGCGGTCGGCCGACCCGAGTTGTTCGAAGACGACTCGCGCTTTTCGAACATCACGAGCAGGACGCAACACATCGGCGACTTGTACGCGTTGGTGGAATCCCAGATCGCCCAACGCACGACCGCCGACTGGCTGAAGCTGCTTTCGGAAGCCGACATTCCCGTGATGCCCATGCACGATCTGGACAGCCTGATCGAAGACCCGCACCTGGCGTCAGTGGGGCTGATCACGCGGTTCGAGCATCCCAGCGAAGGCATGTTGAACACCGTCAACGTGCCCGCCACGTGGTCGCGCAGCCAGCCATCGCCTGGGCGTCCCGCACCGCGTCTGGGTGAGCACAGCGCCGAAGTGCTGCGCGAGGCCGGCTTCACGCAGGAAGCCATCGAACAGCTGATCGCCTGCGGTGCCACGCAGGATGCAGGCACAGGCCTCCCATCCGCTTCCTGAAATCCCTTCGAGAGTGACCCGGACCATGCGCTTTCCACTGGCCAATCCTCCTTACGACGAAAAGGTTCAGGAGGCCTTTGACAAGGTCAACCTCGGACCTCTTTCGCCGCAGAACTTCCTGCGCGTGCTGGCGCATCAGCCCCGCTTGCTCGGCAATGTCGTGGCCCTTGGCGGCTCGCTCATGTACCGGGGTTCATTGCCCGAGCGGCTGCGCGAACTGGCCATCTTTCGAGTGGCCGCGCGCACGCGCTGCGACTACGAATGGGCGATGCACAGGGCGTTGTTTGCGGAGCGTTGCTGCATCACCGATGCCGAGCTGGAGGCGCTCAAGAACGGTCCTGCGGACGCGCCGCGCTGGAAGGAGCAGGAACGGCTGCTGATCGCTGCCGTCGACGAGCTTCATCGCGACGCCACCATTTCCAGCGCAACATGGGCCGCCATGGCATCGCATTGGGAGCCGGCCACCCTGCTGGAAATCATCGTGCTCATTGGGCACTACCACCTGGTGGCCTTTTTCATGAACGCCACAGGCGCACCACCCGAAGCCGGTGCCCAGCACCTGGCCACCTTTCAAGAACAGTCGGAAGGCTCCACATGAGCGATGCAGCGCCGGTGCTGGTGCGTCAGGATGGCGGCACGATGTGGTTGACGCTTCACCGTGTCGACGCGCTCAATGCGCTCAACAACGCCGCCCTCGACGGGTTGATCGACACGCTGGCAGACGCATCCATTCGCACCGATGTGCGCTGCGTGGTGCTGACGGGAGCGGGGGACAAGGCCTTCTGCGCGGGCATCGATCTGGCAGAGCGCCAGGGCCTGGACGCCGACGGCAAGGGCGAGCAGAGCAGGCGGGTGCTGGCGCTGGTTCAGGCTTTGCAACGCTCGCCCAAACCGGTCGTCGCCGCCATCGGTGGATGGTGTCTGGGTGCTGGCCTGGAACTGGCGCTGGCCTGCGATGTGCGCATCGCCGCCGACGATGCGCGCTTCGCGTTTCCGGAAATGATCCTTGGTGCCTATCCTGGTGGCGGCGGCGCTGTGCTCTTGCCGCGCCTGATCGGCCGCGCCCGCGCGATCGAATGGCTGCTGTCGAACAAGCGCCTGAACGCCGATGAGGCGCAAGCCATGGGTTTGGTCTCGCGCACCGTGCCTCGCTCAGAGCTGGAGGTGGCCGCAGCACAAATGGCCACCACGGTGGCGTCTCTGGCGCCCTTGGCGGTGGCCGCCTTGAAAGCGTCCATCGACCAAGGCATGGACCTCCCCTTGGAGGAAGCTTTTGCCGCCGACCAGAGGCACCGCCGACCCCTGGATGCCACGAGCGACTACCAGGAGGGTCTGCGCGCTCAGAAGGAAAAGCGCTCGCCTGTGTTCACCGGCGCCTGATCCGACCTTTCCCATTCCATCCCAAGTAGGAGACAACCATGATGCTGCGTGTTCTGTTGATGACCTTGGCCCTGGTCGCCAGTGCGCCTTCCATGGCACAGGCCTGGCCCACCAAGACCGTGAAGATCACCGTGCCATTTCCCCCTGGCGGTTCGGCTGATCCCCTGGCGCGCGCCATTGCGACCAAGTTGCAGGAGTCGCTGGGACAGCCTTTCGTGGTGGAAAACAAGCCCGGTGCTTCGGGCTCCATCGGTACGGGCCTCGTCGCCCGCTCGCCGGCCGACGGATACGCTTTCGTGGTCGTGTTCGACACCCATGCGGTGAATCCGTTCCTGATTCCCGACATGCCCTACGACACCCACAAGGACCTACAGCCGGTGATGCTGGTGGGACTGGCCCCGCTGGCGCTGGCGACCCTGCCCACCAAGCCCTACCGCAGCCTGGCGGACGTGGTGGCTGCGGCCAAGGCCAACCCGAGCGCGGTGACCTTCGGTTCGGTGCAGAACGGCAGCACGGGCCACCTGGAGATGATCCTCTGGCAACAGGCCGCCGGCATCAAGCTCACCCACGCGCCCTATCGGGGCGCAGGTCCCATGGTGACCGATGCCTTGGGCGGACACATCGAACTGGCGATTGGATCCGCTGCGGTGATTGCACCGCAGGTGCGCGCGGGCAAGTTGCGCGGCATCGCCGTCACCAGCGCCAAGCGCTCGCCTTCGATGCCCGATGTCCCCACGCTGAGCGAGCAAGGCTTCAACAACCTGGACGCCTACGCCTGGTGGGGCCTGTACGCGCCGGCTGGCCTGCCCAAGCCCATCCTCGACAAATTCCATGCGGAGGTGGTCAAGGCCTTGCAGGCCCCGGATGTGCGGCAGCAGCTGGAAGGGCAACTGGGCATGCAACTGGTGCTGAGCACACCCGAGGACATGCGCACCTTCGTGGACGGTGAAATGGCCCGATGGGGCAAGACCGTCCGGGACAACGGCATCAAGCTCGATTGAACGCTCGACGACCCGGTTGAGTTTTCAGAGCGAACCGAAATCGGTGTCGCTGGGCGCGTGCGCCGCACCCATGTAGAGCTTGAGCGTGGGCGCTTCGCCGTCGTGCTCCCAGACCCGACCCTGGATGGTGAACTGGCGTCCCTGGAAGCGCACCACGTCTCCGCGCGCGGGTGGGACCGAATGCCCGTTCCAGAACTGGGGGACCGTGATGGACGAGCGCCGGATCCAGGTCTGGTCGTCGGCACTGAAAACGAAGATCACGCGCAGGGTGGGCAGGCTCATGGGGTTCCTCTGGCGGGCCACCGTGGCCCCGATGCCGGAGAGCTTAGCGCAGCGCCGCCCACCCCCGTGTTACTTGATGCTTGCGCGAACCTTCTCGATCTCGGCGCGGTAGATGGTGACGATGCTCTGGTCGTAGGAGGCGGCGAACTTGTCGGCGACCGGCTTGGTCAGCTCGCGCATCTTCTCCAGCGTGGCGGCGGGCACGTCGTTGATCTGCATGCCCTTGGCCTCGAGTTCCTTGCGCGCACCGCCGGACGCTTCGCGGCTGAGCTTCTTCTGGAACTCGCCCGCTTCCACGGCGGCTTCCCGGATGATTTTCTGCTCGTCGGGCGTGAGTCGGTCCCAGGTGCGCTTGCTGATGACCACCGGGTTGGCGGTGTACACGTGATTGGTCACGCTCAGGAACTTCTGCACCTCGTTGAATTTGCTGGTCAGGATCACCGAGAACGGGTTTTCCTGCGCGTCCATGGCCTTGGACTCCAGCGCGCCGTAGAGCTCCGGGAAGGGCATGGGCACGGGGTTGGCACCCAACGCGCCAAAGCTCTCGAGGAACATGGGGTTGGGAATCACGCGCAGCTTGAGGCCCTTGAGGTCTTCCACGTTCACGATCGGCTTGCGGCTGTTGGTGAAGTTGCGGAAACCGGTTTCCCAGAACGCCAGGCCGACCATGCCCCGGTCGGCCAGCTTGGCACCGAGCGCCTGGCCGAACGGCCCCGCCACCAGCGCATCCACCTGCTCGGCCTTGGTGAACGAGAAGGGGATGTCGAGCAGCGTGTACTCCTTGATCACGCCGCCCATGATGGTGGCCGAAGGCAGGGTCATGTCCTGCACACCGCCCTGCACGGCGCTGAGCTGCTGGGCTTCGCCACCCACCACGCCGCCGCCGAGTTCCTGCACCTTGATCTTGCCGCCGGTTTTCGCCGAGACGATCTCGCCGAATTTCTGCACGCCCAGCGAGATCGGGTGCCCGGGTTGGACCACGTGACCGAAGCGGATGATCCGCTCCTGAGCCTGTGCATGGGCACCCATGCCGATGGCGGCGAGGGCCGCTGCCAACATCCATTTTTGAAGTCTCATGTCATGTCTCCTGGTTGGTGAAAAAGGCCGATCGGCCGTGATGAAAATTCAGCGTGCGCTCAGGGACGCAGCACGATCTTGCTGCCTTCGCGCTTTTCCACGAGCTGCAAGGCGCGCTCGAAATCCCGGTATTCGACCTGGTGCGTCACGAGGCGCAGCACGTCCTTGGCCACGCGGGGCAGCACGGTCATGCAGAGCGCCCAGGTGGTCTCGTTGTAGCCCCGCGAGCCGATGAGCGCGATCTCCTTGAGCACGATGGGCGTGCTGCGCAAGGTGCTGGCGCCCTGGCACAGGCCGATCAGACCGACGCTGCCGCCGCGGCGCGCCATGGCGATGGCCTGTTCCAGCGTGACGACCACGCCGCTCGTCTCGTAGACGATGTCCGCGCCGTCGGCCTGCAGGCCGCGCAGTACGGTCATCGGGTCCTGTTCATCGATATTCACCGTCACCGCGCCGAGGTCCCTGGCCAGGCGCAGCCGGCTCTCGTCGGCGCTCACCCCGGTCACCAGCACTTCGCGGGCACCTGCGGCAAAGGCGAGGATGGCGCAGAGGATGCCGATGGGCCCCGCGCCGATCACGACCACCACATCGCCCGAGCGCACCGGCACCCGTTCCAGGACCGCATGCGTGGCCACCGAGAGCGGTTCAAGCAGGGGCGCCACCGCCGCGTCCATGCCCTCAGGCAGCGCAAACACGTTCCAGGCAGGCACGCTGACGTACTCGGTCCAGCCGCCGTTGATGCGGCCTCCCATGAGTCGGCGGTCGTCGCACAGCGTCGGGCGGCCCATGCCGCAGTAGCGGCAATGCCCGCAGGCGATCTGCGGGTTGACCGCCACGACCGCGCCCTGTGGCGCACGTGGGCTGTCGGACGCCACCACGGTGCCGGCGAATTCGTGGCCCACGATGAGCGGGAAGGCGGGCGCGTACTGCCCCACCACCGCCTCGTACCATTTCCAGATGGCGACGTCGGTGCCGCAGATGCCGCCCGCGGCAATGCGGATCAGCACCTCACCGGGCTGGCGCACCGGCATCGGCACGTCGATCAGCGCCATCGCGCCGGGTTCGGGTCTGAGTTTGGCAATGGCCTGCATGTCCCGTCTCCCGCGTCAGGCCGCGTCCGCTGGCGTGGCGGAATGGCACAGCGTGTAAAGGGCGCTCTGCGCGCCACCGGCAGCGCCCATGCCCTGCAGGGCGTCTTGAGAGAAATGCATGGACTGGAGCTCGCCCAGCGTGTGCAGGTCGTAGCCCATGACCACGAGCACCCAGTCGGCGACCTGGTCGTTGCCGCGGATCTGCTGCTCACGCGTCGGCGCGATGGGCGGCGTTTCATGGCGCAAGAGGTGGGCGCCCACGCAGCCCGGGCGAACGGCGAGGCCCTCCAGTCGGCCCGACAGCTGGCGCTGCAGGGCGTCTTCCGATCCCGCCGTTGGCGAAAGACGGATCGTGAGCGCATGCCGGGACACCGAGCCGCCTGCGGAGGCCAGCACACGGCACTGGCTGCGGACCATGTGACGGTGGTGCGGCATCATTCGGGTGGACCAGGGCGTGGGCGCGTTCAGGCGCTCCAGATACGCCGCAGACTGCACCACTTCATAGGCGTCGAGCTCGTACATCTGGAAGATGCCTTCGCCGTCGTCGGCGCTGCTCCACCGTGTGCCACGGCGAAAGCCCGGGATGGCCATGCGCTCGGTGAAATGCTCGTGCGAGTGCCAGTCCTCGAACTCCGCACGTTGATCGGCGGCCATGTCCCACCACATGGCCAGCGCCGCCTTTCCCAGAAGAGACATCTTGCTTCAAACCTTTCCTGATGCGCGGCCTCGCCACGCTGCTTAGGGGAGGCGATGCTGCCATAAAGTTGAAAGGCTTTCAATAAAAATATACCATTCAAAAAATGAACGATTCAATGAACGATTTCGACGAAGGCCAACCATGAGCGGCGCACTGGAAAAATCCCTCGCGATCCTCGAGTACCTGACGGAATACCCCGACGGCGTCGGTCTGGCCCAGATCGCGACCGAACTCAACCAGTTGCGCAGTGGTTGCCACCGCACGCTGCAGGAACTCATCAAGTACGGCTATGTGCGTCAACTGCCGGTGCGAGGCGAATACGCCCTGACCACCAAGATGGCTTCGATGGGGCTGAGCTTCCTGGGCAAGTCCGGCGTGGTCGACATCGCGCAACCGGTCATCAACCGGCTGGCTTCGTTGACCGAGGAACTGGTGCGCCTGGCCATCGTCGATGGCGAGCGCCTCACGCTGGTGGCCAAGGCACAGGGCGCGAAGTCGGGCCTGCTGTACGACCCCGACATGGGCATCGACCTGCGCCTGTCCTGCAGCGCGGCCGGCCAGGCCTGGCTCATGACGCTGCCCGAGGACGTGGCGATCGAATACGTCACCCGGCAAGGGCTGGGCCTTCCCAAGCACTACGGCCCCAACGCGCCGACCAGCGTGCGGGCCTTCCTCAAGGTGCTGGAGGAGCACCGCAAGCGCGGCTTCAGCATCATCCAGGACGCCTACGCTCCCGGTATGAGTTCGATGGCTGCGCCGATCCGCAAGGGCGATGAAGTGACCTCCGGCGTGCTCGTGATCGCCGGGCCCACGCTGCGCCTGGGCACCAAGCGCATGTTGCAGTTCGGCCCGGCCTTGCTGCGCGCGGCCGAGGAGCTGGCGCTGGCCTCGAATGCCTCGCCGCTGCTGAAAGCGGCCAACGTGGGCACCTGGGGCAATGTGGCCGAGAAGGCGACCACCGGTCGCGGGGTGGCGCGGCGATGAGCACCACCCCGATGCCCATTCATGCCGCGGTGCCGGGCCAGGACCTCCTCGGCGAAACCCCGCTCTGGTGCGGGCAGACCCAGTCGCTGCTGTGGCTGGACATCGACGGCGGCAGGCTGCAGCGCTTTCATCCCGCCTCCGGCCGCCACGACGTCTTCGGCTTCGACGCGAAGTTCGTCGGCTGCCTGGCGTTGACCAGCGAGCCCAGGTGCGTACTGCTCGCGCTCGACCTCGGTCTGCACCTCTTCGACATGGGCACCGGCGCGCTGAGCCTGGTGTGCCAGGTGGAGCCGGTGGAGAACGACAACCGCCTCAACGACGGGCGCTGCGATGCCCGGGGCAACTTCTGGGTCGGCACCATGGACAACCAGTTGCACCGGCCGAACGGCGCGTTCTACCGAGTGGATCCGCAAGGCCGGGCCCACCGCCTCTTCGCGGACGTCATCGTCTCCAACACCGTGGCCTTCTCGCCTGCGCAGGACCGGCTGTATTTTTCCGACACGCGCCGGTTCGTGACCTGGCAGTTCGACATGGATGCCGCGGCCGGCACGCTGGTGAACCGCCGCGTGTTCGTGGACCACGCCGCGTCGCGCGACCGGCCGGACGGTGCCTGCGTGGACGCCGAAGGCTTCGTCTGGAACGCCATCTTTGCCGGCGGCCGCGTGGTGCGCTACACGCCGGCGGGCGAGGTGGACCGGGTCATTGAACTCCCTGTCACCAACCCGAGCTGCGTCTGCCTGGGCGGGCCCGATCTGCGCACGCTCTACATCACCACCGCGCGGAAATTCCTGAGCCGTGCGCAACTCCGGGACGAGCCGCTGGCGGGCAGCGTGCTGGCGGTGCAGGTCGATGTGCCGGGCCTGCCCGAACACCGTTACCCGGCACCTCGCCGCTGAGTGCGCTCAGCCGGGTCGCAGCAACACCACCAGCGCCCCGGCGCCGCCTTCGGCCGGGCGCGCCTGAACGAAGGCCATCACCTCGTTCTTCTGCACCAGCCAGCGCAGCACGCGCTGCTTGAGCACCGGCGTGCGCCCCGGCGAGCCCAGGCCCTTGCCGTGCACCACACGCACGCAGCGCAGGCCGTTCTGATGGGCCTCGCGGATGAAGCGGCCGAGCGCTTCACGCGCTTCGTCGGTGCGCAGGCCGTGCAGGTCGATCTGGCGCTGGATGCTCCAGCCGCCTTCGCGCAGCTTGCGCACCACCGCCGGCCCCAGGCCTGGGCGGCGGTAGCTCAGCATGTCGTCGGTGTGCAGCAGGGTTTCGACGTCGAAATCGTCCGACAGCGCCTCGCGCATCACGGCGGCTTCGTCACGCTGGCGCTGCACCGGCTGTGGATCCACCGGCACCCGGTGCGGCGGGATGCGTCCTTTGTCGGCCAGCGGGCGCACCGGGCCGACCGCCAGTGCAAACAGCTTCTGCTCGCGCTCGCGGCGCACCTGCAACAGGCGTTCGGCCTCCAGCCGCGCGGCCTCGGCGGCCGCCTGCTCGGCCATGGCGCGCTTGAATGCCTGGAGCTCGGCCAACGTGCGGACTTTCATCCGCCCATTGTCGCGCGCTCACACCAACCCCATCTCGGCCATGGAAGCGGCCTGTTCGCGCGTGACGATGAAGTGGTCGAGCACGCGCACGTCCACCAGCGCCAGGGCGGCCTTGAGCGTGGTCGTGAGGGTTTCGTCGGCGCGGGACGGTCGCGCTGCACCGCTGGGGTGGTTGTGGGCCAGCACCACGGCCGCGCAGTGGTGGTGCAGGGCGCGCAGCACCACTTCGCGCGGGTAGACGCTGGTTTGCGTGAGCGTGCCGCGAAACAGCTCCTCGAGCGCGATCAGGCGGTTCTGGTTGTCCAGGAACATCACCGCGAACACCTCGTGGTGGCGCCCGCCGAGCTGCAACTGCAGGTAGTCGCGCACCGCCTGCGGGCTGTCGAACACCGGGCTTTGCTGCAGCCGGTGTGCCAGAGCGCGGCGCGCAAGCTCCAGCACGGCGACCATTTCGGCCCTTTTGGCCGGCCCGAGGCCCTTGATCTGGCGCAACGCGTCGGCGCCGGTGTGCAGCAGCCCGCCCATACCGCCAAACCGGTCCAGCAGCTCCTGCGCGAGCTGCACCACGTGTTTGCCGGGGATACCGGTGCGCAGGAGCAGCGCCAGCAGTTCGGCGTCGCTGAGGGCGGACGGGCCGCGCGCCAGCAGCTTCTCGCGCGGGCGCGCATCGCTCGGCAGGCTCTTGAGCCCGGGTGTCAGAAGGCCTTCCATGTCTGTTTTCTCCCTGTGGTGGGCTGCTTTTTACAATAGGCGGTGTTCCCACTACTCCCCCACCCATGCCACACGTCGAAGAAGGCTCCTTTCTCACCCTGCACTACCGCATGTCCGGACCGCAGGGGCAGGTGATCATCGACACCTTCGGTGGCCAGCCCGCCACGCTCAGCTTGGGCGCGGGCGAGCTCTCGCCGGCCATCGAGCAGCGCCTCATCGGGCTGGAGGAGGGCGTGCAGACGGTGATCGAGCTCGACGAGGGCGAGGCCTTCGGCGAACGCCAACCCGAGATGGTGCAATGGGTGGCGCGCAAGCTGCTCAATCAGCTGGGCGATCCGCACGAGCAGTACGTGGTGGGTGACGTGGTGCAGTTCCCCACGCCCGACGGCCTGGGCAGCTACGCCGGTGCGGCCGTGGAGGTGCGCGAGGACGGCGCGGTGCTGTTCGACTTCAACCACCCGCTGGCCGGACAGCGGGTTCGCTTCGAAGTGCAATTGATCGGGGTACTCTGATGCCGGATTCTCAAGAGATCGTCTTGGCTGAACCGCGCGGCTTCTGCGCCGGCGTGGACCGCGCCATCGAGATCGTGGAGCGCGCCATCGCCAAGTTCGGCCGACCGATCTACGTGCGCCACGAGATCGTGCACAACACCTACGTGGTGAACGACCTCAAGGCCAAGGGCGCGATCTTCATCGAGGACCTGGCCGATGTGCCGCCTGGCGCCACGCTGGTGTTTTCCGCGCATGGCGTGAGCAAGGCCATTCAGCAGGAAGCCCAGCAGCGTGGTTTCCATGTGTTCGACGCCACCTGCCCGCTGGTGACCAAGGTGCACGTGGAGGTGGCCAAGCTGCACCGCGAAGGTTTTGAGTTCATCATGATCGGCCACAAGGGACACCCCGAAGTGGAAGGCACCATGGGCCAGCTCGACAGTGGCATCCATCTGGTGGAAGACGTGGCCGACGTGGCGCATGTGGCACCGGCTCAGACGGAGAAGCTGGCCGTGGTCACGCAGACCACGCTGTCGGTGGACGACGCCGCGCAGATCCTGGACGCGGTCAAGGCGCGCTTTCCGCAGGTGCGTGAACCCAAGCAGCAGGACATCTGCTACGCCACGCAGAACCGGCAGGACGCGGTCAAGCTGCTCAGCCCGCAAGTCGACATCGTCATCGTGGTCGGCAGCCCCACCAGCTCCAACAGCAACCGCCTGCGCGAGGTCGCGATCAAGCTGGGCACCCCCAGCCACATGGTCGACAACGCCGACGAGCTCCAGGCCGAGTGGTTCGTGGGCAAACGCCGGGTGGGCCTGACCGCCGGGGCTTCGGCGCCCGAGATCCTGGTGCGCCAGGTGATCGACCGCATCAAGTCCATGGGCGCGATTTCCGTGCGCACCATGGACGGCCTGACCGAGACCATCAAGTTCCCGCTGCCGAAGGGTCTCAAGACCGAGGGCGGCGATACCGCACCGCTGGATCACCTGCGCTGACAAGCGCCCGGCCCGTCGAGGGCGCAAAACTACAATCGCCGCATGCTAGACATCGTCCCACTGAGAAAAGACCTTGACGCCGTCGTGGCGCGCCTGGAAACCCGCAAGCAGCCTCAGCCTTACCTGGACGTGGCGGCCTTCCGCGCGCTGGAGACGGAGCGCAAGACGCTGCAGACGCGCACCGAAGACCTGCAAAGCCAGCGCAACACGCTGTCCAAACAGATCGGCCAGCTCAAGGCCAAGGGCGAGAACGCCGACGCGGTGATGGCCCAGGTGGCGTCCTTCAAGGCCGAGCTCGAAGCCTCCGGCGTCCGGCTGGAAGCCATCCAGGCCGAGCTGCAGGCGCTGCTGCTGGCCGTGCCCAACCTGCCGCATGAGAGCGTGCCCGTGGGCAGCGACGAGAGCGGCAACGTGGAGCTGCGCCGCTGGGGCACGCCGCGCGCCTTCGATTTTCCGCTGCGCGACCACGTCGATATCGGCGAGAAGCTCGGCCTCGATTTCGAAACCGGCACCAAACTGGCCGGTTCCCGCTTCACCTTCATGCGTGGCCCCATCGCCCGCCTGCACCGCGCGCTTGCGCAGTTCATGCTCGACGTGCAGACCCAGGAACATGGCTACACCGAGTGCTACACGCCGTACATCGTCAACGCCGAAACGCTGCACGGCACGGGCCAGTTGCCCAAGTTCGAAGGCGACCTGTTCGCGGTAAAGAAGGGTGGCCAGGAAGGCGAGCCCGTGCCCGACACGCAGGCCCTCTACCTGATTCCTACCAGCGAGGTGACGCTGACCAACGTGGTGCGCGACACCGTGCTGACCGAGGCCGATCTGCCGATCCGCATGACGGCGCACACACCGTGCTTTCGCTCCGAGGCCGGCAGCGCCGGGCGCGACACGCGCGGCATGATCCGCCAGCACCAGTTCGACAAGGTGGAGATGGTGCAGATCGTGCACCCCGAGAAAAGCTACGAAGCGCTCGACGCCATGACCGGCCACGCCGAGGCCGTCTTGCAGAAGCTCGGCCTGCCGTACCGCGTGATCGTGCTCTGCACCGGCGACATGGGCTTCGGCTCGACCCGAACGCACGATCTGGAGGTGTGGGTGCCCGCGCAGGGCACCTACCGCGAGATCAGCTCGGTGTCCAACTGCGAGGCCTTCCAGGCGCGCCGCCTGCAGGCCCGCTTCAAGAACGCCCAGGGCAGGAACGAGCTGGTGCACACGCTCAATGGGTCGGGCCTGGCCGTGGGCCGCGCACTGGTGGCGGTGCTGGAGAACTTCCAGAACGCCGATGGCAGCGTGACCGTGCCCGAGGTGCTGCGGCCCTACCTGGGGGGACTGGAACGCCTGACGCCGGCCTGAACCCAGGCCCGCGTGCACCTCAGGAAGCCCCGCACTGCGGGGCTTCCTGCTTTTCAGGCCCTTCCTGCCTTGCCGACAAACTTACCGACTTCGCTGCGGCGGCGGTGGATTCAGGCGGGCATGGTCGTTGCTCTGACATTCACCACGCCCCGCGCCGACGCAGGCGGCGGGCCCGGCATCCGGGTGGGCACGCCGTTTGCCAATTGAGGATATGAAATCCTCCACCGCCCCCTCCTTCGTACAGGAAACCTGACATGTCGCGCAACAAGAACATCCTGGCGTTCGTGATGGCAGGAGGGGAGGGATCCCGGCTTCATCCGCTGACCGCCGAACGCTGCAAGCCGGCGGTGCCGTTCAACGGCAAGCACCGCATCGTCGATTTCGTGCTGTCCAACATGGTCAACTCGGAGATCTATTCGATCTACCTGCTGGTCCAGTACAAGTCGCAGTCGCTCATCGAGCACATCCGGCAATCGTGGACCATGACGCGGTTCATCCCGCAGCACTTCGTCACCGTGGTACCGCCCCAGATGCGCAACGGGCCCGAGTGGTTTCAGGGCACCGCCGATTCGGTGTTCCAGAACATCCACCTGATCGAGAGCTTCCGCCCGGACATCGTGGCTGTGTTCGGGGCCGATCACGTCTACCGCATGGACGTGCGCCAGATGATCGACTTCCACACGGCCCACAACGCGCAGGTGAGCGTGGCCACGCTGCCAGTGCCCCTGTCGCAATGCGATCAGTTCGGCATTGTCGAGACCGACGACAACCACCGCATCACCGGTTTCATCGAAAAGCCCAAGAGCACCCACCCCATGCCCGGCAATTCCACGCACGCGCTGGCATCGATGGGCAACTACCTGTTCAACGCCGATGTGCTGCTGGACGCGCTGCGGCGTGCACACGAGACCGGGCACAGCGACTTTGGCAAGGACATCCTGCCGGCCATGCTCAAGACGCACAAGCTGGTGGCGTACGACTTCAACACCAACACCATCCCCGGCACCGAACCGTATGAAGAGCCGGGCTACTGGCGAGACGTCGGCACCCTGGACGCGTATTTCCAGGCGCATTTCGATACCCTGGGTGTGCGGCCGAAATTCCGCATGACCAACCGGCACTGGCCCATCTACGCCAGTCCCGACCAGGCCGAATCGGCCCAGATCGAGAACGGTTTCATCAACCGCTCCATCGTCGGATCCGGCAGCATTGTCGACAACGCCCGGCTGGACCACGCGATGTTGCGCCGTTCGGTGCTGGTGGAACCCGGCGCCGAGGTGGAGCACTGCATCGTCATGGAGCGCTCGCGCGTGGGGCGGGGCGCCCGCATCCGCCGCGCCATCATCGACCAGGACAACGACATCCCGCCGGGTGAACTCATCGGTTTCGATGCCGCAGCAGACCGCCGTCGGTTCCATGTCACGCCCAGCGGCATCGTGGTGGTGCCCGCGCGCTTCTTCGGGCCCCGCAGGCAGGTGGCTTCGCCGCCGATGCCCGACGGAACGCCGGCTCCCGTGGCGCAGATCGAATGGCTCACCGGAGAGCCCCGGCTGGGAGCCATGGCATGAGCGGCGGGGCCACCGCCCCCGCTTCCGTCACCCGAACCCGCCGCCCTCGCACCCGCCACCACTGGGTGGGTGAAGGCAAGCCGTGGCCACTGGGAGCGACGCTGGACCGCGATGGGGTGAACTTTGCCGTCCATGCGGCCGGCGCGTCGTCCGTGGAAGTTTGCCTGTACGCGAGCGACGGCCGGACGCAGGTCGAGCGCATCGCCTTGCCCTGTGTGACGCATGGTGTCTGGCACGGCCATGTGAACGGCCTGCGCGCCGGCCAGCTCTATGGTCTGCGCGTGCACGGGCCGCTCGAACCCGCTGCCGGCTTGCGTTTCAACCCCGCCAAGTTGCTGCTCGATCCGTATGCGCGCAGCATCGACCGACCGCTGCGCGGCGACGCCAGTCAACTGGCTTACGTGCCCGGACATGAAGACGAAGATCTGTCCCTGGACGACGCCGACAACGGTGCCACCGCGGCCAAGGCGCGCGTGGTGCGCTCCCAGTTCGACTGGGGCGATGACCGGCGTCCGTCGTTCGCTCCCGAGGACACGGTGTTCTACGAACTGCACGTGCGCGGTTTCACACGTCTCATGCCCGGCGTGCCGCCCGAGCAGCAGGGCACCTACGCCGGACTGGGCAGCCCGGCGGCGATCGAGCACCTGCGATCGCTGGGCGTGACCAGCGTGGAGCTGCTGCCGGTGCAGGCCTTCATCGACGACGGCCACCTGCTGGACAAGGGCTTGTCGAACCACTGGGGCTACAACACGGTGGCCTTCCTCGCTCCTGAGCCGCGCTACGGCGGTGCCGACCCGGTGGGCGAGTTCAAGGCCATGGTCAAGGCCCTGCATGCCGCAGGGATCGAGGTCATCCTGGATGTGGTCTACAACCACACCGGCGAGGGCAACCACCTCGGGCCGACCCTGTCGCTCAAGGGCATCGACAACGCCGCCTACTACCGGCTGGCCGAAGACTCCCGCTTCTACACCGACTTCACCGGCACGGGCAACACGCTGGACACCAGCAGCCCCCCGGCGCTGCGCCTGGTGCTCGACAGCCTGCGCTACTGGGTGACGGAGATGCATGTGGACGGCTTCCGCTTCGACCTGGCCAGCGCGCTCGGTCGCGATGCCACGGGCCGCTTCGATCACCGTTCGCCGTTCTTCTGCGCCATCGCGCAGGACCCGGTGCTCTCCACCGTCAAACTCATCGCCGAACCCTGGGACCTGGGTCCCGAGGGTTACCAGGTCGGGGGCTTTCCCGGCGGCTGGCAGGAGTGGAACGGCCGCTACCGCGATGCCGTGCGCGACTACTGGCGCAACGCCGACGGCAGCCTGAGCGAATTCGCGGCCTGCCTGTGCGGCAGCGCCGACATGCTGATGCCGCGCCGGCGCGCACCCTGGACGAGTGTGAACCTCGTCACCGTGCACGATGGCTTCACCCTGAACGATCTGGTGAGCTACAACGACAAGCACAACGAGGCCAACGGCGAAGACAACCGCGACGGGGAGTCGCACAACCGCAGCTGGAATTGCGGCGTGGAAGGGCCGGCCGAAGACAACGCCGAGGTGACCGCGCTGCGCGAGCGCCAGAGGCGCAACTTCCTGACCACCCTGTTCTGCTCGCATGGCGTGCCGCTGCTGCTGGCGGGTGACGAATTCGGGCGCACGCAGCGCGGCAACAACAACGGCTACTGCCAGGACAACGAGCTCAGCTGGGTGGACTGGACGCTGGCGCAGCAACAGGCCGACCAACTCGCCTTCGTGCGCGGCCTCATCGGATTGCGCCGCGAACTGGGTGTTCTGCGCCTGCGCGCCTGGCCGATCGGCGCGCCGGGCGAGGCGCCTTGTCCCAGCATCCAGTGGCTCAGCGTGTGGGGCTTGCCGATGACCGAACCGGAATGGGAAGACCCGCAGGTGCGCTGCGTGGCGGCTCTGATCGAGAGCGATGTCCATGCGCAAGCGGTGCTGCTGCTGTTCAACGCCACGCCGCAGGAGGCCGTGTTCACCTTGCCGCCTCAGGAGCCTGCGCGCTCATGGGTGGTGCGCGTGGACACCCGAAGTGCCGAGCTGTCCCCGGCGGTTGACGCCGTGGCTTCGGGAGAACAAGTCACCTTGATGGCGCACTCGATGGCGGTGCTGGTTGCTGCGGCCCGTGGCCCGGCATGAAGCACCAACACGACATGCCCTTTGGCGCCACGGCCCGTCCTCAAGGCGGTGTGGATTTCAGGCTGTGGGCGCCCGCCGCCCAGGAGCCCGTGCTGGTGTACTGGAGCGCCCATGGCGCCGAGTGCCGCCTGACTGCCCGTTGCGAAGGCGATGGCCTCTGGCGCTGCAGCGCCAGCGATGCCGATGCCGACACCCTGTACGAATGGGAGGTGGACGGTGCGCAGCGCGTGCCGGACCCTGCCTCGCGGCACAACCCCCAGGGGCCGATGGGCCCCAGCCGCGTCACCGACCCCCGCGCCTTCGACTGGGACACGGACTGGACCGGTAGGCCCTGGCACGATGCCGTCATCCACGAACTGCACGTGGGCACCTTCACGCCAGAAGGCACCTTTGCCGCCGCAGCACAGCGGTTGCCGCACCTGGCCGACCTCGGCGTCACCGCCATCGAACTCATGCCGGTGGCGGCTTTCCCTGGCCGCTTCGGCTGGGGCTACGACGGCGTGCTGCCGTTCGCGCCGCACAACGCCTACGGAACGCCAGACGAACTCAAGGCACTCATCCAGACGGCGCATCGCCTGGGCCTGATGGTGTTCCTCGATGTGGTCTACAACCACTTCGGTCCCGAGGGGAACCTGCTGGGCCGCTATGCGCCGCAGTTCTTCTCCACCACGCACGAAAGCCCCTGGGGCGCGGCGCTGAACTTCGACGCACCCGGCAGCCAGAGCGTGCGCGACTTCTTCATCCACAACGCGCTGTACTGGCTCAACGAATACCGCTTCGACGGCCTGCGCCTGGACGCGGTGCACGCCATCGTGGACACCACGTCGCCCGACGTGGTGGATGAGCTGGCCACGCGCGTGCGCGAGGCCACGGTCGGCCGCCACGTGCACCTCATCCTGGAGAACGAGAAGAACGAGCGAAGGCGCCTGGCGGCAACGCCCAGGCCGGGTCACTGCGACGCCCAATGGAACGACGATTTCCACCACGCCTTGCACGTGCTGCTGACCGGCGAAAGCCATGGCTACTACGGCGACTACGCGTCGGACCCGCTGGAACTGCTGGGCCGCACGCTCACGCACGGGTTCGCGTTCAAGGAGTCGGAACGAAAGGCCGGTGGACGCCGCGTGTCGTGCGCACCGGCGCCGGCGCAACCGCTGCCGGCCATGGTGCACTTCGTCAACAACCATGACCAGGTGGGCAACCGCGCCTTCGGCGAGCGGCTGGATCAACTGGTGGCGCCCGGTGCCATCGACGCGGCCCTTCTGCTGGCGTTGCTGACCCCGGCGACCCCCATGCTGTTCCAGGGTGACGAATGGGCGGCGGACACACCGTTCCTCTATTTCGCCGATTGGGATGGCGAGCTGCGCCAGGCGGTGCGTGAAGGCCGGCAGCGCGAGTTCGCGCACGTCCAGGTGCCCGGCCGACCCCTGCCCGACCCGTGTTCGACGCAGACCTTCGAGGCCAGTGCCCTGCCATGGACCGAGTCGGCCTTGGCGCGGGGTGCCGCGCGGCAGGCGCTGGTGCGTGCGGCACTCGCGGCCCGCCGCGAGTGGATCGTGCCGCGCCAGGGCCTGCTGGCCACCGGTGGCCACACCGCGCGCAAGGTCGGTGCCACCGGTCTTCATGTGCGCTGGCGCTACACCGCTGGGCCCACGCTGTTGCTCGACATCAACCTCGGCGCGGAGCCGGTGGACGGCACGGTGCTCGAACCCTCCGGAAGGATGCGCACCGTGTTCACGCACCGCTGGGCGGACCATGCTCCGGCCTGGTCCCCCTGGTCTGCCCGGTGGCGGCTCTGGGAGCCGGCATGACGGACGCACCGGGCACGCAGGCCCAGGCGACTGGCGTCACGCCCGCGCTGGAGACCGCCGACATTCCCCTGGCCACCTACCGCATGCAGTTCCATGCGGGTCACACCTTCGAGCAGGCGCGCGCCGCCGTCCCCTACCTGGCGGCCCTGGGCGTGAGCCACCTCTATTGCTCGCCGTACCTGATGGCGCGCCCGGGCAGCACCCACGGCTACGACGGGATCGACCCGACGCGACTCAACCCCGAGGTGGGCAGCGAGCAGGCGCATGAGGCCCTGTGCGCGGAGCTGGCCGCCCACGGCATGGGCCAGTTGCTGGACATCGTGCCCAACCACATGGCCGTGCTGGAGGCGCGCAACCCCTGGTGGGAGGAGGTGCTGGAGCATGGCGAGGCCTCGCCGCACGCCCGCACCTTCGACATCGAGTGGCGCCCGGCCGCCCCGGAAATGAGGGGCCGTGTGCTGTTGCCCATCCTGGGCGATCACTATGGCCGGGTGCTCGAAGCCGGCGAACTGCGGCTGCGCTTCGACACCGCTGAGGGCCAGTTCTTCGTGCAACACGGCGACCACCGTGCGCCCATCGATCCCAGGGACTATTCGGCGGTGTTCTCCGCTGCGCCGGTGCCCGAGGAGGGTGTCCAGGCGATGGCGCAGGTGGCGCCGCTGCTGGACGCTTTTGCCCGCCTGCCCCCGCGCGACACGCCCGACGCCGCGCTGCGCGAGGGCCGGATGCGCGACGCACCCCGGCTGCGCCAGCAACTGGCTGCCCTGGCCCGCGAACACGGTTGGCTCCGCCACTGGATCGAGTCGGTCTTGAAACGGCTCAATGGCCGCGTCGACGAACCCGGCAGCTTCGATGCGCTGGATGGCTTGCTGCGCCGCCAGGCGTTTCGGCTGGCGCACTGGCGCGTGGCCAGCGACGACGTCAACTACCGGCGCTTCTTCGACATCAACGCGCTGGCCGCGCTGCGCATGGAAGATCCGGCGGTGTTCGAGGCCACGCACCAACGCATCCTGCGCTGGCTGGCCGAGGGCAAGGTCACGGGCCTTCGCGTGGACCACCCCGACGGGCTGAGCCGTCCTGCGGCGTACTTCCGTCAGCTCCAGCAACGCCATGCGGCGCAGCTGCAGGCGGCCGGCGCCGAGCCCCGCGCGCTGTACCTGGTGGTGGAAAAGATCCTGGCCGACCACGAACCGCTGCCCGACGCATGGCCGGTGCACGGTGGCACGGGTTACCGCTTCAGCAGCCTGGTCAACGGGTTGTTCGTGGACGCTGCTGCGGAGGAGGCGTTCGACCGGGTATACGAGGCGTTCACGGGAGACGCCACCACCTTTGAGGAGACCGTGTACGCGTGCAAGAAGCAGGTCATCGAATCGGCGTTCGCGGCCGAACTGGACTGGTTGACGGAGACGCTGTACCGCATCACCCGCGCGGACCGCACGCTGTGCGACTTCACCCGCCATCGCCTGCGCAACGCATTGGCCGAGACCGCAGCCGCCTTCCCGGTCTACCGCACCTACGTCGGCACGGACGCCGACGGACCGAGCGAGGCAGACCGCAGGCATGTGGCGTGGGCGCTGGCCGCGGCGGGCCGGCGCCTGGAGCGCACGGAGGCGGACCTGCTGCAGAACCTGGAGCCCATCCTGCTCGGCGCACGGGGGCCAGCCCAGGTCTTGCGCGAACGCTTCGTCGAGCGCTGGCAGCAGTTCACCTCACCGGTGATGGCCAAGTCCGTGGAAGACACCGCGTTCTACCGGCATGTGCGATTGGCCTCGCTCAACGACGTGGGTGCCGAACCACGCCGCTTCGGCGTGTCGCCCGCCGCCTTCCACAACGCGAGCGCGATGCGCAGTCGGCACCGCCCGCACTGGTTGCTGGCCACGTCCACGCACGACAGCAAGCGTTCCGAAGACGTGCGGGCCCGTCTCAACGTGCTGTCGGAAATGCCTCAGCTGTGGGAGGACGCGGTGCGCGAGCTCGATGCGCTGGGCGAGCGCTTCCTTTCGCAGGTGGACGACGCAGCCGCCCCGACCGCCCACGACCGCTGGACCTTGTTCCAGGCGCTGGCGGGCATCTGGCCAGCCCATGGCGCTTCACTGGAAGAGCGCGACGATGTGCGGGGGCGCATCCAGCAGTACATGCAGAAGGCGATGCGCGAGTCCAAGCGCGAAACACACTGGCTGAGCCCCAACGGGGCTTACGAGCTGGCGGTGGAGGGCTACATCACGCGCGTGCTGTCGCTGGAGAGTTTCGTGCAGCGGCTCGAGGGGCTGGTGCAGGCCATCGCGCCGCTGGGTTTTCGCAACAGCCTCGCGCAACTGGCCCTCAAGATGACCGTGCCAGGTGTGCCCGACATCTACCAGGGCTGCGAACAATGGAACTTCAGCCTGGTGGACCCGGACAACCGAAGGCCGGTGGATTTCGTTGGCTTCGCTGCATCGCTGGCGCGCATCACGGCACGCGATAAGGAGGGCGCCGTGGCCACGCCGGTGCCGTGGCGCGAACGGTTACCGGCGTGTCCGGACGGGGACATCAAGCAATGGGTGACATGGCGGCTGCTGCAGCTGCGGCGTGCGCATGCGGGCCTGTTTCGCGACGGCGCCTACCTCCCGCTGGCGGTGGAGGGCAGCGCATCCGCCCATGTGCTGGCCTTCGCCCGGGTGCATGAAGGGCGCGCCGTGCTGGTGGCCACTGCTCGCCTGCTGCACCGGTGGCAGTCGCAGGGCTGGGGCGACACGGTCATCGGCCTGCCCCCGGCGCATCCCGTGCTGTCGCGCAGCACCATCTGGCAGCACTGGATGACCGGAGAGACCGTGTCTCTGGATGGCCAGGGCATCGGCGCGCAAGACCTGTTCGGCGATCCAGGTCCTGAAGGCGGACGTCTGCCCTTTGTTGTGCTGGTCCAGGGTCCGTCGGCTTCGTTGCCCTGATGGAGAAACCGTGACGAATCTGACCATTTGCCGTGCGAATCATCCCCATCGAGCCCGTCTGTGCGCCAGCGAACAGTGCGGCATGGCGAGGCGCCGCATGCTGCATCGTCCCCACCACGCAGGTCCCACTCCATGTTCAATGAGCTTGTTCAACGTTTCAACCCTCGAGTTTCTGTCGAGTCCCCAAAGAAAAGCATGCGAGCGGCGTGCAGGGCCTGTGCGGCGGTGCTGGGCCTGCTCGTGGCACAGGCAGGCCCGGCCAGCGCAAACGACGGCCATGTGGCGACCTTGAAGGGTGTCACGGGCGATATCAGCATCTCGCGCAAGGACGGCTCCATCGATGCCGAAGCCGGCACCCGGCTGTTCGTTTCCGACCGCATCGTGTCCGGCGCCGACGCCTCGGCCGGCATCATCTTCAAGGACGGCACCGTGCTGACCGTCGGCCCTTCCGCGGACCTCCTGGTGCGCGACTACACCTTCGAGCCCAAGCGGGAAAAGTACGAGTTCTTCGTTTACCTCGCGCGCGGTGCGGCTCTCTACGCGTCGGGAATGATGGGCAAGCTGTCGCCAGAGACGGTCAAGGTGGCCACACCCATCGCCACCATCGGCGTTCGCGGCACCCGGTTCATCGTCGATGCGGGACAACCCCGACCATGAGGACCCCATCCATGAGAATCATTCGCTTTGGGCTGGCCCTGCTGGTCGCCGCCGCGGTTCTCGGCGGATGCGCCACCCGGCCACAGCCCGCCGTGGGGACGACCGTGGTGCTGCTGCCCGATGAAGACGGCAAGGTGGGCGCGGTTTCGGTGGCCAGCTCGTCGGGAACGGAGTCGCTCGGCGGCGAGTACACGTACACCCGTGTCGATGCCGCCGCCGTCGCCCCGTCGCGGGCCAGCCCGGTGGACCGCGGCGCGCTGGAGAAGGACTATGGGTTGCTGCTCAAGGGCCAGCCGCCCATGCCCAGGACGTTCATCCTCTACTTCCTTCTCGACAAGACCGAGCTGACCGAGGAATCGAAGGCCATGCTGCCCACCGTGTTGGCTGCCATACGGGAACGCAAGCCCGCAGGCATCACGGTCTTTGGTCACGCCGACGCCACCGGCTCGCCAGCGCGAAACCTCAAGTTGTCGGCCGATCGGGCTGAGGCAGCAGCCAGTCTGCTGCGCACCAACGATCCCTCACTGAAGGACATCGAGGTGCAGTTCTTCGGCGAGACCAAGCCGCTGACGCAGTCCGGCCCGGAAGCCAGAAACCGGCGCGTGGAAATCCTGATCCTGTAAGAGGGCTCAGGGTTCATTGATGCAACACCCCAGTGGATAGGCGTCGTTCAAGACAGCCCCGCCCTGGAGGTTGCACGGCATGTTGCCCACACAATGGGCCGAAGTTGTGCGGCAAGATCCGGACTGATCGACTGAGTGCCGCTGTACTGCAAGGACACGACATTCGATAAATTGTTCGGGTGCTGCCGGTACATCACCGCCATGACCGTAGCCATCTGCAGCCATTGACCGCGAGTGCTCGTGTGAACGTTGTCAGTGAAAAAGTCGGCCATCGAAACGCCAGTCACTGCTCCTGTTTCGATGGCGTCATAGACAGCCATAAAAACTTGCAGCCAAGGTACGAGCAGCATCGGGCGTGTTCCCGTTGCTCGATTGGCATTCACATGGTCAATGATGCCGTCCCATAGCGGAGCCTCAATGTCCTGCGAGGATCGCCACGCGGAGTCAAACCGCCGAGCCGGGTCATCGCGCCAAAAATTACCGTAAAAAGTTTGTGCGCCGGCATTTGCTGCCAAAGCGTGCCATAGCAGCGCATAGCCATTGGCATTCGAAAACGTGATGTGCTCCTGCACAGAAGCCCGCCCGCCATAACTTCCACCATGCGCCTCGGTACCAAGGAAGAGGTCATAGGATGCGCCGCTTGCCTGCATCAACCCTTTGACCGCGTCTGGTCCACGAGGGTCGTTGTCCCATCGATAGCCAGCACTGGCAAATGGACCCGTGCCGGCCGAGACTTGAGGCGTGTACCCGGCATCTGAGATCACCCCTGCCCACGGGTAAGTGAATATCGCGTCAGGGATCGAATGACCGGTAACGATGAGGCGTGAACCTAAAGAACGCGCAGAGGGAAGTGATCCTTCCGGAATGGGTGGAGGCCTCTGGGTTGTCCCTTGCGGAAGCGAATCACCCGATCCACCACCGCCACCACAAGATGCCACTCCAACGAGAGGCAAAAGGAGTGCAAACGAATGGAGCACCGTTCTGCGCGATTTTTCAAAGCTCGTTAGGTCAGTTTTTATTGCCAAGAGTTTCTCCAGCGCTTTTTGACCAAGGACGGTTGAAGACTGGCAGGGCAAGCCCAGGCTGATTCGAAATGCCGGCCAGCTGACGGCGCTCTCTGCGACAGGAGTTTCAAAGCGAAACGGCACGAGCGCTGTAGGACAACACCGCACTCGGACAAATGTCGCTGGGGCCACACGCACTTCGCGCTCGGCATGGAAGAGCCGCTCTGGTGCTACCCAGACGCCGTGCCGCGTGACGGAATGGTGGACAAAACAAAAAAAAGCGGCCCGGAGGCCGCATATTTGCTGGTGTCGTGGCGGAGAGGGTGGGATTCGAACCCACGGTACGTTGAAAACGTACACGGGATTTCGAGTCCCGCGCATTCGACCACTCTGCCACCTCTCCGTGTTCGAAGCCTGCAATTCTAGCAGCAGGCGCCGCATGATTTTTGTTCCCCGGGCCGGTGCTGGCCGGTGAGACAATGCGCGCACCTGCGCCTGCCCCCAGTGGCCCCTTCATGCTCGTCGACACCCAACCTGCCACTTACCAGCACGTGCCCGCCTCCCCCGAGGTGCGGGACACGTGGGTCGTCTCCCATCTCATCGGCGTGCTCATGGACAACATGGGCCCGTCGTTGCTGGCCACCGCGCTGGCCTTGCCGCTGCTGACCTATCTGATGGCGGGCAACGTGGACCCCTGGGGCCTGGGGGTTTGGGCGGTGCTGATGCTGGTCGTGCTGGTCTATCGCTACCGGCTCATCGGGGTCTACCGCGTGCGCTACGACAGCCAGGAAGGGCCGCAGCGCATGAACTTCCTGGAGCGCTACCAATGGACTTGGACGCTCTCGGCGTTCATCTGGGGCGGGCCGGTGATCCTCACGTACCAGCAGGCGCCGCAGGCGGTGCAGTTCATCTGTGGCTTGGTCGTGCTGGGCCATGGACTGCTCACGCTCACCTCGTTCAGCGCCTATCTACCAGTGTTTCGCCACTACGCCGGCATGCTGGTGCTCTCGGTGGGCGTGGGGTTGGTCACCAACACCATCCGGTTTGTCGACCGGCCCGGTGCGATCGAGGTCGGCCTGGTGTTGATCGCGCTGCTGCTGGTGTTCTGGGGGTTGCTGGTGATGGCCGGGCGGCGCCTGCATGAGGTCCACCGGTCCAGTTTCGAGCTGCAGTTCTCCAATCAGGAACTTATCGATTCTCTGACGCTGCAAACGCGCGCGTCCTTGCGCGCGGTGGCAACGAAGAACCGCTTTCTGGCTTCGGCCGCGCACGACCTGCGCCAGCCGGTGCATGCGCTGAGCCTGTACGCCGACTGGCTGGCCACCGAACCCGAGATGGCGCGCGACATTGCCCCGCGCATCCTGCAGTCGACCCGCGCGATCAACGAGTTGTTCGACTCCCTGTTCGACCTCACGCGCATCGATGCGGGCAACTACAAGGTGCGGCTGCAGCACGTGGACGTGCGCAAGCTGTTTGCCGATCTGTCGCTGCAGTTCGAACCGGTGGCGGTGGGCAAGTCGCTGCGGCTGCGCACGCACACGAAGCCTTGCACGATCTGGTCAGACCCCGTGGTGCTGCGCCGCATCCTGGGCAACCTGCTGTCCAACGCCCTGCGCCACACGCACCAGGGCGGTGTGCTGCTGGGCTTGCGCCAGCGCGAAGGCATGCTGGTGTTCGAGGTGTGGGACACCGGCGTGGGCATCGCGCGTGAGCACCAGCAGGCGATCTTCCAGGAATTCTTCCGCGTGTCTCAGCACCAGGGCACCGAAGACAGCCTGGGCCTGGGCCTGACCATCGTCTCCAAGCTCACCTCGCTGATGGGCTATCAGCTGTCCCTGAACTCGGAAGCGGGCCGGGGCAGTGTGTTCCGGGTGATGCTGCCGGCGTTCACGCAGCAGGAACCGGCACCGGAGGCCTAGAGGTCGAGCAGGCCGGCGGTCCGGGCCAGGTGGCTGGCCTGCGAGCGGCTCTTCACATTGAGCCGGCGGAACAGGCGCCAGAGATGCACCTTGACGGTGTGCTCGCTGATCTGGAGTTGCTCGGCGATGTCCCGGTTGCTCAGGCCCCGGTCCAGCATCACCAGCAACTGCTTCTGCCGTTTGGAGAGTTTTTCCGGGATGGTCGGCGCATTCTCGTCCTCGACCTCTTCGGCCAGGAATTCCCGCAGCACCTTGGCAATCTGGGCCGCACCGGCCGATTTCTCCACGTAGGCATCGGCACCGGCCTCGCGGGCCAAGTCTTCGTAGTCGGACGAGGGAGAGGCCGAGAGCACGATCAGGGAGGTGTCGGGCAGCATCTGGCGCACTTCGCGCACACCGGAAACGCCATTGGTGTCGGGCAACTTCAGGTCCAGGCAGACCAGTTCGGGTTCACCATGCTCGGCAATGGCCTTGCTCACCGCAGCCAGACGTTCCAGCTCGACCACCTGGGTGGACGCCCTCAGGCGGCGAAGCAGCATGACGACGGCCTCACGCATCAGCGGGTGGTCGTCAATTACGAAAATACTCATGTCTGGAGCGCGGTAATAAGGGGTTTCAATGCGACAGCATATCGAGATCGATGGCTCTTGGCGATAGCCGAAGCCGCTCAAAGGCAGTCGTTGTTTTTACTTTTGCAGGGCGTCCTCACCCGGGATTCGAACTCACTGCCTCAAATCCGCCGGGATCTTGGGTCGAGGAACGAATGTACATGACTCGGGAACACACGGGGGTAGATTTTCCACGAATCTTGGAGAGGCTCCGGGCCCGGTCAGCCGTCAAGGGGCGTGCGTCTGGAAATGCGCCAGCGCTGCGGCCAATGCATCGGTATCGGCCTGCACCGCCAATTGGGGTTGCATGTCGTTCAATGCCGCCATGCCCATTTGCTGCAGGTTGGCAATGGCCTGGGCCGCCTCGCGTGGTGAGTCGAAGCCCTGGCTTTGCAAAAGCAATTGACCGGCGGCATCCATGAACTTGAAATGGAACCGGCCATCCTTTTCCCGGTATTGCTTGAAGCTGGGGACGGCGGCCTTGGTCGACTTGGCCTGTGGACCGCGAACCTGGAGGCTGTCGAGCCGTCGCAGTCCGACGGCCTCGCGCAGCCGCGCCGTGAAGGGGGTGGCAATGGCGCGGGCCTTGGCCGCGCCGGCCAGCAGCGTGGCCTCGATGCGGGCGGGGTCCTGCATGAGCTGTTCATAGACCACGCGCATGGGTGCGATCTCCCGATCGAGCCGCTCGAAGACCATGAGCTTGGCGTCCCCCCAGGCGATGCCGTCGGCGTAGGCCCGGGCCAGGGCGGCGGTTTCCTCGGGCGTGGCAAAGGCCTGGTAGAGCTGGAACAGCGCCGAACCCTCCGTGGACTTGGCCTCGCCGGGGGCGCGCGAGTCGGTCACGATGCCCATGATGAGCTTCTTGAGTTGCTCTCGCGGCGTGAACAGCGGGATGGTGTTGTCGTAGCTCTTGCTCATCTTGCGGCCGTCCAGCCCCGGCAAGGTGGCCACGTGTTCTTCGATCGCCGCCTCGGGCAGTGTGAAGTGCTCGCCATAGAGGTGGTTGAAGCTGGACGCCATGTCGCGCGCCATCTCGATGTGCTGGATCTGGTCGCGACCCACCGGCACCTGGTGCGCGTTGAACATGAGGATGTCCGCGCCCATGAGCACCGGGTACATGAAGAGGCCGGCTGTCACGCCCGCGTCCGGGTCCACGCCGGCGGCGTTGTTCTTGTCCACCGACGCTTTGTAGGCGTGCGCGCGATTGAGCACGCCCTTGCCGGTCACGCAGGTGAGCAGCCAGGTGAGTTCGGGAATTTCCGGAATGTCGGACTGGCGGTAGAAGGTCACGCGCTCGGGATCGAGGCCGCAGGCCAGCCACGTGGCGGCGATCTCCAGCGTGGAGCGCTGCACGCGCGCGGGCTCACCCACCTTGATGAGGGCGTGGTAGTCGGCCAGGAAGTAGAAGCTCTCGACCTCGGCCAGGCGGCTGGCGC
>VFQP010001267.1_pt1 | contig 35170 bp, 30 predicted proteins | sample 3512351 | NCBI WGS metagenome assembly VFQP01 (sample SAMN10412372, study PRJNA504923) | tailings metagenome | isolation source: Relicate 1 Philex TSF1 revegetated site | place: Philippines: Tuba, Benguet | collected 2017-08-29
CTGCAAAGCCTGCTACAGCTAAACCAGTTGCAAAACCTGTTCCCGCAGCTGCGCTGAAAAATCAAACAGACTCTGCCAGCTATGCCATGGGTGTAAGCCTGGCGAGCTTTTATAAATCTCAGGGATTTACTACCATCAACTCATCAATCGTTTCAAAAGCGATCAACGATGTAATGGGTAGCAAGCCGCTGGTGATGGATGAAATGGCCTGCAACATGATCATGAACGAGATCATGACCAACATGCAATCCGCCAAATCAAAACCCAATATTGAAAAAGGAGAAGCATTCCTTCGCCAGAATAAAACAAAACCAGGCGTAAAAACAACTGCCAGCGGTCTTCAATATGAAGTGATCACTGAAGGAACCGGCGCCAAACCCGGCGCTACAGACAATGTAACCGTAAACTACATGGGTACACTCATAGACGGAACTGAATTTGACAACTCATACAAAAGAGGTGAGCCGATCACCTTCCCGCTCAACCGTGTTATTGCAGGCTGGACTGAAGGTCTGCAACTCATGTCCGTCGGATCAAAATACAAATTGTACATCCCGCATGAATTAGGATATGGTATGCGTGAGTCAGGTGCGATCCCTGCAGGTTCTGTGTTGATTTTTGAGGTGGAATTACTGGATGTGAAGAAAGCAGAATAAGGAAGATATTTCAGATCGAAAGATCCGATGAAGTAAAAAGTCAAAAGTTAACATTAAAAAACTTCCAGTGCAGCAGAACCCTGGCCTGGAAGTTTTTTAATGTTAACTTTTGACTTTTTACTTTTACATCCTCTCCTCCACCCACGCCATTGCCTTCTGCAATTGCTGTTCCTGCGTAATGTTAGTATTATCCAGCACCAGTGCATCTTCGGCCTGGCGCAAGGGACTTACTTCGCGATGAGAATCGATATAGTCTCTCATTTCGAGGTTTGACTTGACTTCTTCGATGGTGATATTGGGATTCTTTTCGTAGAGTTCTTTGAAACGGCGTTCGACACGAACGGCGTTGTCGGCGGTCATGAAGATCTTCAGTTCGGCTTTCGGAAAAACGACAGTACCAATATCCCGTCCGTCCATGACGATGCCTTTTTTCTTTCCCATTTTTTGCTGCTGGGCGACAGCGAAAGTGCGGACTTCGCGGATGGCAGCTACATCGCTGACTTTTTCAGCAACCACAAGATCACGGATCACATACTCAACATTTTCGTCATTCAGAAACATTTCGCTGCTTTGCGCCTTTTCGTTGAAATGAAAATCGAGATGAATTTCCTGTAAAGCGTCTTCCACCTGTTTTGTATCCGTCCAGTCAATATGATTTCTTAAAAAATAGAGCGTAATGGCGCGGTACATAGCGCCGCTGTCTACATAGACATATCCGAGTTTCTTAGCGAGTTGTTTAGCGAGTGTGCTTTTGCCGCAACTGGACCAGCCGTCGATAGTGATGATGATTTTTTTTGCCACAGGGCAAAGCTAATAGGTTATTGGGGAAAATGGGATGGTGGGGGATATTTTTTGTAGTAAACTGAACCTCATCGAATTGAAATCGTGGGTAAGTTTAAAGCGCAGCCTATTGCAAAATCTGTTAAACAACCACCATAAAAAAAAGGAGCACTTCCGTGCTCCTTCCAAACTTTATATTTTCAAGCTTACGCTTTCGATTTCGTTTCTGCTTTCTTGAATGCAAACTTCAACTTGCTATTCTCTTTATCCAGATCAGCTTCCAGGATATCACCTGCCTTCACATTCATATTCAGGATCTCTTCCGCCAGCGGATCTTCCAGGTATTTCTGGATCGCCCTGTGCAGAGGACGTGCACCAAACGCAGAGTCATATCCTTTATCTGCGATAAATGATTTAGCTTCTTCTGTCAGTGACAGGCTGAAACCAAGGTTCGCCAGACGCTTCATTACACCTTTCATCAGGATGTCGATGATGCTGAAGATATTGTCTTTGGTCAGGCTGTTGAAGATCACAACATCGTCGATACGGTTGAGGAACTCAGGAGAGAACGTACGCTTCAGTGCTTTTTCGATCACTGCTTTGTTCGCTTCGTCTTCGTGCTCCATTTTCGCTGTAGTGGTGAAACCAACACCAGAACCGAAGTCCTTCAGTTGTCTTACACCAATATTCGATGTCATAATGATCAGCGTATTCTTGAAATCTACTTTACGTCCGAGGCCGTCGGTAAGCTGTCCATCGTCCAGCACCTGCAGCAGGATATTGTAGATATCCGGGTGAGCTTTCTCGATCTCATCGAGGAGGATCACACTGTATGGTTTGCGGCGAACGCGTTCAGTCAGCTGACCACCTTCTTCATAACCAACATATCCGGGAGGTGCACCGATCAAACGGCTCACCGTGAATTTTTCCATGTATTCACTCATGTCGATACGAACCAGCGCATCTTCAGAGTCGAACATATAACGGGCAAGAGCGCGTGCCAGCTCGGTTTTACCTACACCGGTAGGGCCGAGGAAGATGAAGGTACCGATCGGTTTCTTCGGATCTTTCAGACCAACACGGTTACGCTGGATGGCCTTCACCACTTTGCTGATGGCGTCATCCTGGCCGATCACCATACCACGCATATCTTCTGTCATCTTACGCAGCTTCTCGGTTTCTGCCTGAACCATGCGCTTAACAGGAATGCCGGTCATCATGCTCACCACTTCAGCAATTGCTTCTTCGTCGATCGGGTAGCGTTTGTGTTTGCTTTCCTCTTCCCAGTCGTTCTTTGCCTTGTCAAGATCTTCGGCGAGTTTCTTTTCCGTGTCACGGAGAGAAGCCGCTTCTTCGAACTTCTGGCTTTTTACGACTTTATTCTTTTCGTTCTTCACATCTTCGATCTTCTTTTCAAGATCAACGATATTCTGAGGCACGTTGATGTTTTTCAGGTGAACGCGAGCACCAACTTCATCCATCACGTCGATGGCCTTATCTGGCAGCAAACGGTCAGTGATATAACGATCGCTGAGTTTAACGCAGGCATCAATTGCTTCTTCGTTATACGTTACGTTGTGATAATCCTCGTATTTGGATTTGATGTTGTTCAGGATCTGGATGGTTTCATCCACGCTTGGCGGATCTACCATTACCTTCTGAAAACGACGATCGAGGGCACCATCTTTTTCAATATACATACGGTACTCATCTAAGGTAGATGCACCGATGCATTGCAGTTCGCCACGGGCGAGTGCTGGTTTGAAGATGTTGCTGGCGTCGAGTGATCCGCTGGCGCCACCTGCACCAACGATGGTATGCAACTCATCGATGAAAAGGATCACGTCACGGTTCTTTTCCAGTTCGTTCATGATCGCTTTCATGCGTTCTTCGAACTGACCACGATACTTGGTACCTGCAACGAGTGCAGCAAGATCAAGGGAGATCACACGTTTGTCGAACAACACGCGGGATACCTTACGCTGAACGATGCGGAGGGCAAGGCCTTCCACGATCGCTGTTTTACCCACACCAGGCTCACCGATCAGGATCGGGTTGTTTTTCTTACGGCGGGAAAGGATCTGTGACACCCTTTCGATTTCAGACTCACGTCCAACGATCGGATCAAGAGTTCCCATTTCCGCGAGCTTGGTTATATCGCGACCGAAATTATCCAGTACAGGGGTTTTGCTTTTCGCATTACCTGCCGCCTTGGATCCTTTCTGTGCGGAATATTTTTTCTCGTCTTCAAAATCGTCTTCGTTTTCGTCGGTAAACTCGGCGCGTGGGTCATTGGATTTTACAATACCCAGCTCCTGTCTGAACAGATCATAGTCCACGTCAAACTGATTTAGGATTTGTGTAGCGATGTTTTCTTTGTTCTTCAAAATAGAAAGCATCAGGTGTTCTGTTTCAACCGTTGTGCTTTTCAGCGCTTTTGCTTCGAGCACGGTTACCCTGATCACTTTCTCGGCCTGTTTGGTCAAAGGCAGGCTATTGATGTTCGCAATATTCTTTCCTGTTTTATCTTTTACGGCTAGTTCAATCTCTTTTCGTAGCTCGTATAAGTCGACATTAAAACTTTTGAGAATGCGGACGGCGGTGTTATCTCCCTCCCGGATCAAACCGAGCAGGAGATGTTCGGTACCAATAAAATCATTTCCCAATCTCAGTGCTTCTTCCCTGCTGAACGAAATGATCTCCTTTACCTGGGCTGAAAAATTATTATCCATTTTTAGGTAATTGGTTGTTATACAATATTAACAAATTAATTCGGAATCCTGATTCCCCCACATTTATAAACGGAATGTTGATAATTTAAGTTGTCAGAGGAGGGTATTTTTTTCTATTTGCCCGGTCAAGAATCTAAATTTACGTTTATGCAGGTCAAAATAGATACCAAAGAGAAATTTCATGCCATCACCGTGTCGGCGCCAACACTTTCTGCTACTATGACAGAAGAACTGGGGAATACCTTACTCCCTTACCTGCAAAATGACGGGCAGGAGCCGGATGAGCACGTCAAAAATGTAGTGTTGATCCTCAAAGACATCCAGGCAATAGATCTCGAAGCCGCTGGCAAACTCGTTGAACTCCAACAAAAGTTCTATGAAAATAGCGCTTCTTTCGTGATCTGCGAACTTCCAAAAGAAGTAGAAGATTTCCTCGATAAAAATGAACTTTTAGAGCTGATGAATGTTACCCCGACCGAAAGTGAGGCATGGGACATTGTACAGATGGAAGAGATTGAGAGGGAGTTGTTGGATGGTGAGTAGGAAGTTTGAAAGGCTTGAAAGGTTTAAGAGGTTCAAGAGGTTCAAAAGGTTTGATAGGTTCAAGAGGTTTGATAGGTTCAAGAGGTTCAAGAGGTTCAAGAAGTTCCTCGGGTTCCACAGGTTTTGGCTAGGTAAATGTGATCTGTGTGCTGATGTTCGATAATCCTATTTGTTCAGTGCGGGGTGAGGTAGGCTCAAAAACCTTTGAAACTTATCAAACCTATTAAACCTAATGAACTCATGAAACCTGTTGAATCTATGGAACCTCTTAAACCTCTTGAACCTCTTAAACCTCTTGAACCTCTTAAACCTCTTAAGCCTCTTAAACTTATTGAACTATTGAACCCTTTGAACCTTTCACTTCGAAATTAATTAGTGAATGCTCACCGAGGTCGTAAAGCTTTTTCTGGAGCAACGGTTGTCGCAACAACTTGCACGCAGCATTCACATTTTACAGGTAAATTATGTGGGCGGCGGTTCTATCAACAAGACCTGCCAGTTGGTGACTGATACAAAAGAGAGGTTCTTTCTGAAGATCAACGATGCCGGTTTATATCCGGGTCTTTTTGATAAGGAAAGACGGGGCTTGGAAAGTCTGCGACCTTTTATGCGTACACCGGAAGTACTATTGAACGAAGTGTTCCAGGGATTGCAATTGATGGTAACGGAATGGATCGAACCAGGACCTAAAACAGAGCGTTTCTGGAAGGAGTTTGGCCTAAAGCTGGCCGCATTGCACCAGCACAATAGCACCAGCTTTGGTTTGGCCTATGATAATTACATGGGCTCGCTGAAACAACGCAATACGCAGTGTGATACATGGGTCAATTTCTTTCGTGAACAACGGATCGAACCGCAGGTAAAACTTGCTGTTGAGAACGGACTGCTCCCCAAACGATGGCTGAAAAATCTGGAGAATTTATATAGCCAATTGCCCTCTATATTCCCGGAAGAAAAACCCTGCCTGGTACACGGCGATCTCTGGAGTGGAAACTTTATCTGTGATCAAAAGCAGATGCCGGTATTGATCGATCCGGCGATATATTACGGGCATCGAAGTGTGGACCTTGCGATGACCACCTTGTTCGGAAGATTTCATCCTGTTTTCTATCAGGCATATCATGAACAATTTCCACTACCGGCGAATTACGAAGAGCAATGGGAGATCGCAAATCTGTACCCGTTGCTGATCCATTTGAACCTGTTTGGAGGAAATTACCGGGAAAGCATTACAGCTTCACTGGAACGCTTTTGAATATACCTGCACACATGCACGGCAGAGGATCAGTTCGCGCTGCTGTCAGGGTTCAGATCCTCGCGGTCTTCATATCCCCAGTGCTGATCCCTCCGAAGCTCTTTACCGGTGAATTTACCATAACGGATCACGCTTAGTACCATCCACACCATCAGGAATGGCGACAGTGCAAAGATGAAAAGAATGGCATTGGGCGCCTGGCCCAAGGAGATCAGGATCGCGTATACCAGTAAAATCGCACTGACGACGATTACGGGAATGAGGGCTGCTTTTTTCATATAATTCAATTTACTGGGTGATGAAAAGAGTGAGGATATAATGCAGCATATCTGCATACCTTGACCAGCATGCCGGTTGGTCCGGCGACATTGCATCTACGTAAATGTGGCAATGATTATGCCGGGGAAAGTTTTTCTCCTTCGCTACGGTTTACAACTCCCGCAGATTATACGACATTTTTCAATAGATAAGGTTGCTAACAAAGAGCTGTCATCCCGGCTCCGGCTGCCAGGCCCCGGGCAGGCGGGGTCCGGACGACATACTCTTTTATTCATGTTGTTCGGTGGAATCAACGCTGATCAAGGCGTAGAACGCAGATCTGTCTCCGCTATCGGCCATGCTTCTGCATATCTGCGCACCCATTTGCATTCATCTGCGGGAACTATATTCCGTAGCAGGAACATAACACTTTAACGACATCAGAACGGATCGCGGACAAATGCTGGTTCATTCCCCTTTCCCGGCGTCGCCTGCTATATATATCATTAAAAACCTTTCCTTTGCATTTTACTATATGCTAGCTGTAACGATCCTTGGAAATAATTCTGCTGTACCGGCCTTCGACCGCCATCCTACCAGCCAGGTGGTGACCCATGATGGAGTGAACTATCTCGTCGATTGCGGAGAAGGTACCCAGATCCAAATGATCAATTACAAGATCCGCCGCGGCAAGATCTCGCATATATTCATCTCCCACCTGCACGGTGATCATTACTTCGGTCTGGTTGGCCTGCTGAATTCATTCGGTTTATTGGGACACCAGCAGGAGCTACATGTTTATGCCCCTTCTCCTTTACAGGAGATCATCGAGATGCAATTGCGGGTGGCGGATACAAGACTTTGCTATCAGCTACATTTTCATACTATCAGCGGCGAAGCATTACTCGTGGATAATGACAAGATCGAGATCCGTTGTTTTCCGACACAGCACCGGATCGAATGCTATGGCTTTTCCTTCCGCGAAAAAAGAAAACCCAGAAAGCTGATCCTCGACAGCGTGAAGCAGAATAACGTACCCCTGCATTTTTATGACAACCTGAAGGATGGTGAAGACTTTATCACCTCCGCGGGAGAAGTGATCCGGAATGAATGGGTCACCACCGCTGCACCAAAAGGAAAAAGCTATGCATTCTGTGCAGATACACGATATTATGAACCGATCATCGATCATATCAAGGACATGGATATGATCTATCATGAAACAACCTACCTCGACAATCTCCGTGAACGTGCCTTTGAACGTTTTCACTCTACGTCAAAACAAGCGGCATTGATCGCACAGAAAGCGAATGTCAAACGCTTACTGATCGGCCACTTCAGCAGCAAGTATGATACGCTGGAAGAATTTGAAAAAGAAGCGAGAGAGGTTTTCCCGAATACAGACCTGGCGCTGGAAGGAGTTACTTACAGGATTTGATTGGCATTCTATCTTGCTGCAGCCCCGACCATCCATTCATAGAACAGCGGAAACTCCTTTCTCCACGTAGCTTCGTTGTGCTTTCCTTCGGGATCCACTTTCATTTCAACGTTTCCTTTGTGGCCAACCCGTAGCAGCGCTGCGGCCTGTATCATGTCCGGCACCATTGTTTCACCTTCCAGTTTACCTCCGTAGAGATAGAACGTTGAAGTGGTGGCTTTGCCGTTCTTTTTGATGTCGGCGAAGATCTTTTTATCAGTGATCCAGAAGGCGGGTGAGAATACACCGGCATGGCCGAATATGGCAGGGTATTTCAAACAGGCGTATAAAGAGATCAATCCGCCCATGGAGCTTCCTGCTATTGATGTATTCGCCTGATCAGTAAGTGTACGATAGTTTTTATCGATAAAAGGTTTGAGCGTTTTAACGAGGAAGTCGACATACGCATTCCCTTCTCCCCTGCCGAATTTCTTATTATTATACGGATTGTATTCGTTCAGTCTTTTGTTGCCGCCATGATCGATGGCCACGATGATCGACTGCGGCAGTTTGGTGGAATCCATGAATTCATCAACGCCCCATTCTCCAGAGTAAGAGGTAGCATCATCGAATACGTTTTGTCCATCGTGCATATAGATGACGGGATATTTTTTCTTTGACGTGGCATAACCAATAGGAAGATAGATCCATACTCTGCGGGTGCGTTTTAATTGCGGGATAAGAAAAGCGGTGTCGATGATCTGAACCTGCGGAGAAGCAGTGCTTGCTCTTGGGTGAGACGGGAAGCGGTCGGCCCATTCTTCTACGGACAATTCCAGTGTTTGGTGTTTGTTGGTATTGAGAGAGCGGTTGTTCATTCCTGTGCCGCCGGAGAGGCATTCTACCTTATCCCAGTCGCCGCGGGTGAGTTTGAATTCGTAGCTGGTGTCAGGTAGCGAAAGATTGAGAGAGTAAACGCCTGCTTTTGATCTTTTGAAACGGAAGTTGGTGTCGGCGGGGTTCCAGCCATTGAAGGAACCGGCGGCGAAGATGTCGCTGCCTGCTGCGTGATATTCGGGAAGTTTAATAATTTCTAATCGTATGGGGTGTTGGGCCATAGCGGTTACAGAGATTAAGAGTATTAATGGCAGAAGTCTCATCGTGTTCCGAAGCTACAAAAAGGTTCCCGCAGATTGCGCAGATTTTATCAGCGTGAGCGTTGCACTTCCAAATTGCTTACCGGCATATCCCTGGTTTTTGTTCGCAGATAACGCAGATAGGCCCCGCTATTGGAGGCCTATCTGCGTTATCTGCGAACAAATATGAGAAAATTAAAATTCAGGCAGAGGTTTCAAACACTTTGAGTGCCAATCTGCGAAATCTGCGGGAACACTACGCCAATCGATCTTTTACAACAGTTTCATCAGATCCCTGATCGTCGCATGCAGCGCCGCACTCACCGGCCACACCGGCTGACGGAAGGTATTTGCACACAATCCCATTTCAGAGAGATACGCTTTCACTCCACTCGGGCTTCCTTCTGCAAACATTGAATTGATGATATCGACATATTTATAATGCAGCTCACGCGCATCCGCAAAATTATCTGCCAGACACAAGCGCACCATTTCAGCAAAATCTTTTGGATAGGCATTCGCCACTACAGAAGTAACACCATCTGCACCAAGTGCGATCATTGGAAGTGTCAATGCATCATCACCACTGATCACCATGAAATCAGCTGGTTTGTATTTGATGATCTGCATGATCTGATCCAGGTTGCCACTTGCTTCTTTTGTGGCGAAGATATTCTTGCATTCCCGCGCAATCCGAAGCTGTGTTGCCGCCGTCATGTTCTGACCCGTACGGCCAGGCACATTATACATCATGATCGGCAAAGGCGTTTTATCATTCAGCACTTTATAGTGCTGGAAAAGACCTTCCTGGTTGGGCTTGTTATAATAAGGAGCCACAGAAAGGATCGCATCATAACCGGTAAGATCAAATTTTGCAAAGCCTTCCAGCACTTCCTTCGTATCATAACCACCGATACCCGCAACAAGTGGTAAACGGCCATTCACCGTCTGAGATACAAACGTGAACACCTGTTGCTTCTCTTCACCATGCACCGTTGCACTTTCACCGGTGGTTCCCAATACAACCAGGTATTCCACCTTACCAGCGATCCAGAATTCGATCAGCTTCTTATAGCTATCCCAATCAATAGATCCGTCAGCTAAAAATGGAGTTACAATGGCGATACCGGTACCGGTGAACTTGCTTTGGAGTGACATTTTCTAAGTAAAAATTCAAAAGTAAAAAGTAAAAAAAGACTCAAGCGGAAAGCTAAGTAAAAATTCAAAAGTAAAGAGTAAAAACTTGCGCAAATTGCATTACGAAGAAGTGATGAAAAACAACTTTATGTTTAACAGAGCATGCAAAACAATAAAGCATTTTCTCACATCACGACATTTTTACTTTTGACTTTTTAATTAAACTTCATCCCAGAAGCCCATCTTGCCAAACTTCTCAATGCGTTCGTTGATGCGTTGTTCGGCAGTCTTTTGTTTTTGCTCCTGGAGAATGGGGATCAGGTAGTCCTTCAGCTTTTGAGCGGCTTCATCATAATCCCAGTGAGCGCCACCAACAGGCTCGGGAATGATGCCGTCGATGAGGCCAAAGCCCAGCATCTTATCGGCTGTAAGACGGAGTTGCTCTGCGGCGATCTCCTTTTTATCCCATGATCTCCAGAGAATGGATGAACAACTTTCGGGGCTGATAACGGTATACCAGGTGTTCTCCATCATGAAGACCTTATCGCCCACGCCGATACCCATGGCCCCCCCGCTGGCGCCTTCACCGATGATCACACAGATCACGGGAACTTTCAGGCGGATCATTTCGTAGATATTACGCGCGATGGCTTCTCCCTGTCCTCTTTCTTCGGCTTCAAGGCCTGGGAAAGCACCGGGAGTATCGATCAGTGTAATGATAGGTTTGTTGAATTTTTCTGCGAGGCGCATCAGGCGGAGCGCTTTGCGGTAACCTTCCGGATTGGCCATACCGAAATTGCGGAGCTGGCGCATCTTTGTGTTGATACCCTTCTGCTGTCCGATCATCATCACCGTTTCACCATTGAGTGAGGCAAAACCGCCCACCATGGCTTTATCATCCTTCACATTTCGATCACCAAAAAGCTCGACGAAGTTGTCCGTCATTTTAGTGATATACTTTAATGTATAGGGTCTGTCGGGGTGACGACTCAGCTGCACACGTTGCCAGCTGGTGAGATCCTTTGTGATTTCCTTTCGCTTCTCGATGATATTTTGTTCCAGGCGCTGGATCATATCGCTCATGTCGATATTGGTCTTTTCCTGGCGATTCTTCGTGTTTTCAATCTCGTCAATCAGATCCTTCACCGGTTTCTCAAAGTCCAAAAACTGTCTATTGGCGTTAGATGGCATAGTTATGTAAAATGAGCGGCTAAATTAAGGGAAATACGCGAATGAGACGCGAATGGCCGCGAATAGGCGCGAATCGCGAATCATAAGGGATGTCATTTTCTCAAATTGGCACCTAACAAATTGATAACGTGCGCTAATTCAGGGAGTTTTCGGGCTTTGCATTCATTTTGGGAGGGGTTTCCGGATAAGCGAGTTTAATGATGCAGTAGGTAACGGCAGTGCCGAGGACGAGTGCGGTGAGCAGGATTTTCTTGTTCATACGATTGTTTTGAACATATAAAAACAATCAGTGTGCCAGTTGGGAAGTAAAAATTCAAAAGTAAAAAGTAAAAAATAGCTCGCGCAAGAAGAACCCTTCCTCCTTTCACAAGCCATTTTTTACTTTTTACTTTTGAATTTTTACTTTGAAATTTTTACTTCTTTGGCTTCGCTTCCAGAAGTATCTTCGAATCGACAGGCTTAAGTTTTTTGAGTTCTGTGTCGAACCTCGATTGATCTTGTTTGATCTCCGTCATCTTTGCGATTTGCGCTTTGAGTGCAGCAGCGGCTTTTGCTTTTTTCTTGGCAGCTTCCAGTGCACGCTCTTTAAGATCCTGTTTATAATCCTGGTAGAATAAAGCGATAGATGATTCCATCTGATCTGCCAGCGCATCACGATAGATCTCGCGGAAACCAGTCATGTTTGGATGCGCGGTACCATTGACGTCACCCTGAGCGAATAAAGATTGACTTAATGTATTGAAATAGCCCTCGCAATTACACATGCCCTTACGGATACTTTTCGAAGAAACATCCACTAATGCCCAGCCATGGCGTTGAGCAGCCTCTGCGATCTTCTGGTTCAGCTTTGAAAAGATCTCATCATTTACAAACTTCCAGTCGGCCTGGGAGATCTGGTTTTCCATCATTTTCCAGCAATCAAGCGGGTTAGCCACACGAACCAGATCTTCTTTGCAAAAGTTGGCATCATAACCGCCATTCGGCAGTGGATTACCCGTCATCGCATTCGGATAGTTGAACCATACAACACGGCCGGGATTAACGGTCGATTCCATTGCATCATTAAAAAGATCAAACGTCGTTGGCAGTTGATCAAGCTGACGCTTAACTGTATTTTTAAGTTCGCTGTTATCTTTTACATCACGAAAGAAAGAGAAAAGTCCATCTGTTACCACCATGGCAAAACCTACATCATTACCTCCACCATCTGCCAGCAGGATATCTAATCCGTCATAGTTTTTGCGCTTCAGCCAGTTCTCGACCTGTTCTAACTGTTTATCGTTTTTGATTGCAGGTTTGCCTGCTTCTATCAACTGATCCTGCAGGAAAAAATCTTTTATCGTTGCACCGCTGCTGGTTACATTGATATGATCGATCTCCAGATCTTTCCGGTCAGTTTTTAGTTTTTTAATTGCCAGTTCACCACCGCTGTGATAAGAACGGTGCGCTCTTTCATTCATCCACGCGTCGCCTTTGGCGCCTTCACCTGCTGCATAGGAATCACCGAGATAAGCGATGGTCAGCACACGCGGCATGACAAAACTTTTTACATCACTGTTCAGCGTCAGCTCGCCAGATGCGCCAGCAGGTGTGTTGGTTCTTGCCCATGCATAGAATACTTTGGTGCCGGGTGAGAAAACTTTTCCGCGTGAGTTGGCGGCCTTGTTCCCATGAGGGAAAATGACGGAAGCGATGGCTTTGGAGCCTGATGCTGTTTTCTTATCCGCAGGTGTTTCAAAAAATTTAGCCGGATTCTTTTTGTTTAAGATAAATGCGTTGACCACTTCGATAGAATCGGTGCCATACACCACACTGATCTTCGCCGTATTTATATTGATGCCATTCAACTCAACTGTAACGGACGCTTCACGCTGGCCCGGAGCGAATGGGTGTTTAAAACTGGTGAAAGGTGTTTGTGCTGAAACAGCATTGCCCAGCAGCGATAAAGTTGCGAGCGAAAGAACGGGGATAAAATGTTTCATGTTATGGTTTGTTTGAGGCCATAAAACTATCGGTTGGATGCCCGCGGAGCTATACCGACATATTATGAAAAATGAGGGGAGAATATACCGGAAATTAGGTATGAATAGTAGTCAGAGACGTCTTTTGATACGCTGGCGTAGGGTTCCCGCAGATGAACGCAGATCAAGGGGCAGATACGCAGATCAGTGTCTTATAGAAGGGAAATATCTGCGTATCCGCGCGCCAATCTGCGTTCATCTGCGGGAACCCTACGCCAGCGTATCAGAAGACGTCTCTTCACTCAACCACACTGTGTTGAAATCGCGGGCTGTGGTTTAATGTTGGAAATTATTTCAATATAAGCCATCAATTGATCGGGCTATACGACAGTTGATCGAAAACCGTCCCATAGAACAAAACAGGATATACAGTTTTGCAAAAAAACAGTATGATGATGCGCCACATAATTTGTATGCTGCTATTTACTGCAGGAGTTACACCAGTAAAAGCACAATCAACGCAAGACCTTATCAACAGGAATAAAGACCTTTTGACTATCGCCATTCCCAGTGCAAAATCAGAACCTGGTATAGGACAAAACGATGGCACTCCTTCCACTACCCCATTCAAACTTCCGGCAGGATTCCGGTTTGTAGAAAATCCCAATAAACCATTTGATCCTGATATCAAAAAACTTCGGGGCGTTATCAACACATTTTATGCAGACGTTCATATTGAAGTGAACCGGGATAGTATAAGAAGAGATCTGGCAACAACCATTACATTACCCGAAGGACTTGTGGTATTGAACACCGCGCCCAGCCGTTTGCAGAATGGTATGCTGATGGACCGCGAACCAATAACCGTTCCTCCCGGAGGAACCGGGGCAGGTGGGAAAGATACGATCACGCTCTATCTTGGAGTAGCCTGCCTGAATGAAGGAGCGGCATTACCCTGGGAAGAAAATATCCAGGGACCAGCGGATATAAAGAATTATCCGATCGGCAAGGGAATGTATAAGCCGATCGGCGTTACTACACATAAAGGTTTACTGGAACTGGCGAAGCTGCTGGGGCAGTACCCGAAGCTAAAATTGAAACAACATTATAATCCGCATCTGCAGTTCAACGATGATTATGTACAGCCGGAATGGATGAAGATCTACGGCCGTATCCAGGAGATGGTGTGGAAAGTGACGGAAGGTGGCGGGATCACGAAGGGGGAACTCGAAAAGTTCAAGGGGGAACTGGCGGTGTATAAATAAATAGGCAGTCAGCCACTAAAAACAACACTAAATTTGGATATTCCGCATTACTTTGCTACCTTAAAATTGCCTCAGGCCCGCTCAGGGCCGTTTTTTATAGTTCTTGATAATAGCCTCAGCCTCTAATTTATTGATGATGTCAGTGGTGAAATGACACTGCTGACGAGTTGTATTTGCATCTTTTAATTAACGATTATTAAAAACGCATGTATGAGACTATCAGAATTTATCAGGTTAAGCGAGCCGGAAAAACGGTGTTTGGTTCTTGAACAGGGAGCAGCAGTCGCAAAGCGGCAGACGGAACGGCAAATAGTGTTTTTGTTCCAGCTCGGAGAATATTATGTAGAGACTTATTGTTGTTTGGAAACGAAGGAGATACAGGAGTATCGGGCAATTTACAAGACCGATCATTTGACGAATTATTTGGAGCATATTTCGATAGATTCATTATTGGGAAAGAAATAGGTTTTTAACCCATTGGCGTAAGGCCCCCTCTAAATCTCCCCCTTCAGGGGAGACTTAACTCCCCTAAATAAGACGTTCAATTTTATATCGTAAATAATATCCGACATCAAATTGGAATTTCTTTATTAAACGACTTGAAGTCTCCCCTGAAGGGGGAGATTTAGAGGGGGCCTTACGCCAATCGATTAATAACTATTTCGACTTATCCGGAAACGCCGGGATCTTCGGCACGCCCGTCCTCTCCCCTTTCGCTAATTTTTCCAGCAATACTTTCACGCCTTCCGCCAGTTGTGTATCGATGCCCTTGTACTCATTATAAGGATCATTCACCACTTCAATATCCGGGCTAACACCCACGCCTTCGATGATGAACGAAGAACCATCCGGCGCAAAATGCGCAAACTCCGGCTTCCGCATATCACCACCATCAATGAATGGCAACGACCCGCTGATCCCTACTACTCCACCCCATGTACGCTGACCGATCAATGGACCGATATTGTAATGCTTGAACTGCCACGGAAACAGATCACCATCGGATGCAGAATACTGATCGATCAGGCAAACCTTTGGCCCCACATGCGCATCTGGTTTGATAGAAGCGGTTTTATTGTTCCGCCACATCGTTCCCAAACCCGGCTGACGCAACAAACGCTCGATGATCATCGGCGATACGTTTCCCCCACCATTCCCGCGATCATCAATGATCAATGCTTCCTTATCCAGTTGCGGATAGAAATAGCGCGCAAACTGATTCAATCCATCCACACCCATATCAGGAATATGTACATAACCGATCCGGCCGCCACTTGCGGCATTTACTTTCGCAATATTCTGCTGCACCCACTCGTGATAATACAGCGATGACTCATCTGCAATTGGTTTCACCAATAATTTTCTTGCACCCGCTGGGGAAGCCGCATTGCTTACTTCGATCTCTATCATCTGACCTGCTTTTCCGATCAGCAGTTCGTACAGGTTGCCGACAGATTTTACCGATGTCCCATTGATCGAGATGATATAAGCTCCCGCTTTGATGTTCCCATCCGCTACGCGTAATGGAGACACCAATGTTTTATTCCAGCTTTCACCGGTGAGAATACTGTCGATCCGGTAGTAACCGCTTTTATCGCGACTGAATCTTGCACCAAGCAATCCGAGTGCAATGCGGTTGATAGAAGGACGGTCGCCACTGTTCACATAAGCATGACCGATATTCAATTCACCGATCAGTTCGCCGATGAGATAGGTCAGATCATCACGATGATTTACAAACGGAAGCAACGGCGCATATTTATCATGCATGGCTTTCCAGTTCACGCCATGCATGTTCGGATCATAAAAATAATCGCGCATCTGGCGCCAGCTTTCGTCATAGATCTGTTTCCATTCTGCTTTAAGATCGATGATCGTTTTCATACCGCTGAGATCGATCTTGTTGGAAGGAGTGATCTTTGATTTGCTGAGCGATTCGATATAGAAATCATTTCCGGAACGGAACAGTATCTTCTTGGTATCAGGCGTAACGCTGTAGCCACCAAAGCTGCCGATCTCTGTCTCTTTCTGATCGGTCAGGCTGAAGAATTTGAACCCGCGACCGCTGCGGCCTGCAGTGGAATAATACACACCATCCTCAACCGGAATAAATCCACCATAAGATCCGGGAGATACAGGAAGGCTCTCGATGCGATCAGCGAGACCGTTTTCATCAACGATCACGGTCACACCTTTTGATGCCGTTGGAGCACCAGCCGGTTTATCAGCGGCTTTCTTTGTTGTTGTATCCGTATCTGCTTTGATGGATACTTCATCGCTTTTGTCCGCAAAGGGTGATTTAGTTGAAGCGCTTAATCTTGCGAAGTAGGGACGCGCCATGTCTGTATATACGTGATTCCATTCTGTATTGCTGTAAGTCGGATTGAAATCGCGTGATGATACGAAGTATAAATATTTCCCATCGGGACTGAATTGCGGTGAGCCGCTGTTATACCAGGTATCGGTAACCGTGATCGTTTTCTTTGTATCGATATTGTATAGTTTGATCACGGAGAACTCACGTGCTTTACCGGGAGCGGTGTATGCGATCCATTTGCTGTCTGGCCCGAATGTATAGGAGCCGGGTGCTCCATCATCAGAATGTAACACGAGGGTTTTATTTCCTGAGCTTACGTCAACAAGAGAGAGATCCTGTGCACGATCACCGAAGAGCAGGTATTTGCTGTCAGGGCTCCATACAGCGTTGAACTTGTAGGAACCGCCGCCTTTTGTCAATTGTTTAGCCGGTTGCAATCCATCCTGTTGCTGAATGAACAGTTCATCTTCACCCGTGCGGTCAGAAATATAGCTGATCCATTTACCGTCAGGGCTCCAGGCCACGTTGCGATCGTGTGCATTGCTTGACTGAGTGAGATTGCGCGTTACACCTGTCTTTGCCGGAACCGTAAAGACATCACCACGTGCGCCAAATACAGCGCGTTTTCCATCTGGAGAAACACTGGTGCTGTAGATAAAATCAGCCGCATCAATTTGTTTTGAACGACCGGAAGCAAAGTCTTCCGCAATGCTGATGCTGACTTTGTTTGTTTGATTATTGCTGAGATCAAGCTTGTAGATATAGCCGCCATTTTCAAATACGATCGCATTCTCACCGAGTGAAGGGAACTTCACATCATAATCTTTGAACGTGGTTACTTTTTGCGTTTGTTTGGTTTTGGTATCGTAGACGAAGATGTTGGCGATCTTATCGCGTTCGCTGACGAAGTAGATCTTATCACCATGATACATCGGATAGATATCCTGTGAAGGGTTGTTGGTGATGTTCTCGGCTTTGCCGGTCTTTGGATCAACCACCCAGATATCATCCGCCATGCCGCCTTTGTAATTCTTCCAGGTGCGAAACTCACGGAAGACGCGGTTCATGGCAATCTTTGATCCGTCGTTGCTATAAGAAGCCCATGATGCAACGGAGAACGGCAATTCCTGGCTGAGATCGCCATTGAGCGGCGCGAGATAGAGTTTTCCTTTAAAGGCATTGAAGGATGTCCCGCGTGAACGATAGATGACGTGTTTATCATCCGGCGTCCATCCCATCACGATATTGTTCGGACCCATCCGGTCGGCGACATCATCGCGGTTGAGTGTGGGCGTGTAGGTAATGCGTTTCGGTTCGCCGCCAGTAGATGGGATCACGAAGACTTCGGTGTTGCCATCGTATTGAGCGGTGAAGGCGATGGATTTGCCATCGTGAGAGAAGCGCGCAAACATCTCATAGCCGGGATGGCTGGTGATGCGGCGGGCGGTGCCACCGGTGGTGGGAACAACGTAGAGATCGCCGGCGTAAGTGAATGCGATCTGGTTGTTGCTGATGGCGGGGAAACGGAGGAGGCGGGTTTCGGATTGGGCGTTTGTGTTTTGTATGAATGTGAGCAGGAAAAAGAGTGGTATTAGCTTTTTCATGGAATGATGATTGGTTTGAGGTTGAGAGAAGGGCTGAAGGTAGGGATTTTGGGGGATTGGGGATGGCATTCCATTTAAGAGGGTGTGCCCTATTTTAAGCCCCCTCCCCGCTCTGTTTCCCCGGGCGATCAAATTTAGTCAGGCAGCAAAATCAAGCGACCGAAGACCCGGGGCCGCTCTGAATGGCGGAGACTACCAGGCCTTTAAAAATCCAAGATTCCCAACAATGAAACAGCCTGGAAATTTGAGCGGCCCCGGGTCTGGCAGGAATTTGGATTGTTATTGGACTAATTTTGCCCGCCCGGGGAAACAGAGCAGGGAGGGGAATAAAAACACGAGCCCTCCGATTTTCGAAGACCGCATAGGAATGCCGATACGCGACAACTACGCTTCCCCAACGCGACAACCTAGTATAGTATACGCGACAACCCTGACTATAGACCGCAGATACGCTGCTGATACAATGCAGATTCAAGCCTGAACGACAACTTCAACATCGAATGATCAGGTGTAAAGAACTCCCCTCCCACTTCTTTTTATCCAGTCAAGAAGCGCCAAAAGCAGACAAATGCGCAGATAGCGCCGTTGCATTTGGAAAGCGGGTGGTCGACATCGTAATCTTACAGCGGAGTAAGAATACTAACCGGTACGCACATCAACATTTGTCTCAACCTAAGTGAACGGTTGCCTCAAAAATATTTTTGGTATCTCTTGTAAGAATTTGGCTTTTTTCAAGACTAACATATGCTGAGCAACCGGCGATGTTCGAGGAATAAACAAAGGCGTTGCTCATAATTTATTCAATTTAAAAACTTTAACTATGGCAATTGCACAAGGACATTTAAAATTCACTGGTCGCCTCGGCGAGGTTGTTTATTACTATGTAGGTAATCAGATTATTGTACGAACCGTTTTCCCAGGACAACGAAGACGGGTGATGAAAGACAAACGGTATGAATTGTTCAGGCTGTATGGAACTTTTTTCAGTCAATCGTCGAAGATCGGTTCGTTTGTGTACAAGGCACTTGGGTTGAAGAATGAGCAAAAGGTTTATAATAAGCTGGTGGGTGAAGCGCAGCGATTTTTTAAGCATACGGGGATGAGTGGTCAGCAGATTTTGGAAGTGATGATGGAGAAGTATTTGAATGGGTTGGAGGTGGAAGTACCGCGGGAGAATGAGGTGGGTGGAAGGATTTATGGGTTGCTGTTGGCTAAGAGGGAGAAAGAGAAGAAGGTGGTAGAGGAAGGATGTTTTGTGAATGAAAATATGTGCGAAGTGAAAGAGGAAGTTGAAATGACAGAGAAGATTGGCGTGTTGGAGAAAGTGGAAAACGAAATGGAATATGAGAATATTTCCGAGTGGTCAGAGAAAGAAGTAGTGAGACACGAAGAGGTTCCGAGGAAAAAGTTGAGGATCTTAAAAGGGGCGGTTAAGATCCGGTGGAAAGAGAATGATATGACGGAGGAAAGAATGAGTGTAGAGTCTGAGGAGGATGGTGAGAATTGGGCATCACATGCCAACTCAAATGCCACGGTATCTACCGAGGAAAAGACATTAAATTCTGTTTAAAAAACATTGGTGCGGTTTAGTCAAAAAAGTAGCTTTTGTGCTTGTTACGAGTAGTACTTGGGAAGATACAGAGGCAATATTTGAGACTTAGGAATTTAAATAAACGCACCTATTATGAAAAATGAAACAGACAACGATTTAATCTTTTACAATGAGATCAGTGAGCTGCTTGCGCAGGCGCGAAGGACAGCCTATAAGAATGTAAATGCCATCATGGTGCAAACGTATTGGCAAATAGGCAGAAAGATAGTAGAGCAGGAACAAAAGGGGCAGAACCGAGCCGAATACGGCAATCAATTGGTAACGAACCTTTCGCGACATTTATCCGGAACATTCGGCAGGGGATTTTCTATAGCGAACCTAAAGAACATGAGGCAGTTTTACATGACTTTCCCTGAAGACCCGCAATTCACTTCGTTGTCTATCAATAATTTACAAAAAGCTACACACTGTGTAGCTAATTTAAGCTGGAGCAATATCAGACAGATAATGCGACTTGATGATCCAAAAGAAAGGGAGTATTATGTCCGAGAAGCTTCTTCCCAAAACTGGACTGCTCGTGTACTGGAAAGAAATATCAAGACAGGGTATTATCGTCGTCTACTCTCCACCCAACAAACCAATCCAGATCCCGAGCAGGACAAGCATAGCCTCTTCAATTTCATAAAGGATCCCTATATCGCTGAGTTTTTAAACATTCCGGAAGACCTGGAAGGAAAAGAATCTGTATTAGAAAATGCACTCATCGGAAATCTGCAGAAATTTCTGCTTGAACTTGGTAAAGGCTTTTCATTTGTTGCAAAGCAAATGCGTATCAGTACGGAGACGTCTGATTTTTATATTGACCTGGTATTTTATAATTATCTGCTCAAGTGTTTTGTGATCATAGATTTAAAAAACACAAAACTAAGCCATGGAGATATCGGGCAGATGGATATGTATGTTCGCATGTTTGATGATTTGAAACGTGGGGAAGATGATAATCCGACAATCGGGATAATTCTTTGTACGGAGAAGGATGAAACGATTGTAAAATATTCAGTGTTGAAGGAGAATAAGCAGTTGTTTGCGTCTAAGTATAAGACGGTGCTGCCAACGGAAGAAGAGCTGGCGGAGATGATTGCGGTGAAGAAGCGGAAGTTTTTGGAAGAGTGATGTCCGAAAAACAAAGAACATAAATCCCGGGGAAAGAATACATTTCAGTAGATATAAGTCAGAGAAAAGTGTAAGGATTTCATGAAAACTTCCTTTTATGTTATAACGAGGGAAAAGCCGGCTAAGCTTCTTTGTGATTTTAGTCGCTGTGCATTTGCCCGGGCTAGTTTCGAGACAAATAAAGATCGTTATCTTCAATTATCTGATGACATAAAGAGGATAATATTATGGAAATACTATTGAAAGAAGAAGACAGCAAAGGTTTTGCAATAGCCCTGGAACAAGAAAAACGTGCAGGAATGATGAGCTACTCGATTGCCGGGCCGAAATTGATCATTATAGATCACACTGAAGTTGAGACCGGTTATCAGGGTAAGGATGTTGGGAAGCAAATGCTTTATAAGATTGTGGAAATGGCGAGGGAGAAAAAGATTAGGGTTATCCCGTTGTGTCCGTATGCGGCGGCGATGTTTAAGAAGATAGAGGAGATCAGGGATGTGTTGGAGTGAGAGTTGGGTTGGGAAGCTGGGTAGATTACGATTCATCCCGCAATACCCAGGTGAACGAAATTTAAAGAATTGATATTCAATATCTAGAATAGATTAGTAACCTAAGAGTGTTCAGTTTAAGGACCAAAGGAAATCCAATATCTGGCTTTATAAAATAGCCAACACTATGCCCGTATCGCAATTTGCGATATGCGATATAACTCGTATCTTTAAAAGATGCGAAAACACAATGGCATGCGTCCACAGGATATCGTTATCCTTCTTGAGCTCCTCGTCAACCCCGGTCTATCCTCCCAAAAAAAAGACCTGGCGGCTAGACTCTGTATCAGCCAATCGGAAGTCTCCGAATCACTGAACCGCAGTATTCAGGCCGGCCTTGTCAGCAACAAAAGCAAGGTCTATCAACAGTCATTACTTGAGTTCATCCGCTATGGCTTCCGGTTTGTTTATCCGGGAAGTCCCGGCGGAATGATACACGGAATTGCTACCGCGCATTCACATCCTTTCATGAAGAAAATGTTCGAAAGTCAAATACAATATGTATGGCCTGATTTCAAAGGAAAAGAATTAGGTCTAAGTATTGATCCACTTTATTCGAAGCAAACAGAAGCAGTCAAAGAAAATCCGAATTTATACAAGGCACTTGCCCTGCTTGACGTTGTGAGAGTAGGCAAAACAAGAGAAATCAGCGTAGCCTTAACGGAGTTGGAAAAGATGTTTAAACATGACGAATCATAATCTCAATATCCTCCGTATAAAAGCAGTAGATACATTACTGGAAGAATTACGCAATGAGGTTGTTTATGTGGGCGGTGCCACTGCATCGTTATATGCAGACCGGCAGGGTTACGATTTTCGTCCCACACTGGACGTTGATATTCTGGTGGAAGTCGGTTCTACAAGGGACTATTTGCGTATACAGGAGAAGCTGCAGCGAAAAGGCTTTCAACCGGATCCTACCGCAAACTTTGTAGGCCGCTTCCTGATAGAAGGACTGATCATTGATCTGATGCCAACTGATCAAAGTATCCTGGGTTTTAATAATCGCTGGTATGCTGACGGATTCAGGAATGCTATTCCATTCAAGATCGACGATGAGCATAGCGTAAAGATTTTTACAGCACCTTATTTTATTGCAACCAAGCTGGAAGCATTTAAGAACCGCGGTAAGGCAGATGGCCGTACCAGCACCGACTTTGAAGATATTGTTTATGTGCTCGAGAACCGGCAAAAGATCTGGCAGGAAATGTCTGCCACTGAAACCTCGTTAAAAAAATATCTTACAGACGAATTTCGGGCTCTATCGCGGAAAGAGCATATAGAAGAATGGATAGAAGGTCATGTTGGGTTTAAGTCAACGGGGGTTACCCATTACCTGATTGATCAGTGGCAGAAGTTTTCGGATGGAGATGGGAATGACTACGAAGTGAATAACTGATTTAGAGGGCGATGAACATTTTTGTAATGAAGGTTGATAAAAGTAAATGCCAGTGAAAGAGCCAGCCATCGTTTTATTTAGAGAAAATAGTCTACGTGTGTATCGAATTGAACGAGGGTTGTCAGATTAGCCGATCGAGGTTGTCAGATTAGAACAGGAGGTTGTCAGATAGTGGAAAGGGGTTGTCAGATAAGCGGGACGGCTATCTAATTTCAGGAATGATAGCGCTGGATTACTATCCTCGGGGCTAACGCAAAACTCTCAATATTTTTTGAGAGAAATTGGCTGAGTAAAAGGTGCTGCCACTCCCAACTTCCGATCTTGGGCTTCCATCTTAAAATGTCAATACAAACTAATCCACCCTAATTTTGTGACATGCATCGATTATTCTAACCCTAATTTTATGACATAATTTTAAGTATTTTACCCTAATTTTATGACATGTTCCAACGAAACATACTCGCTGAGCTCCGAAAATGGAGGGTAAAAGACAATCGCAAACCCCTCATTGTCAGAGGTGCACGGCAGGTCGGCAAGACAACCGTGATCCGCCAGTTCTCCGGTGAATTCAAGCAATTCATTTACCTTAATCTAGAGTTGCCGGACGACCGGAAGCCTTTTGAAGAATTCTCAAACTTTGAAACTCTTCTTCAATCACTATTCTTTTTAAAGAATAAGGTACTGACTGATCGCCGTGAGACACTGATTTTTATTGATGAGATCCAGGAAGTACCGGAAGCTCTTCAACAGTTGCGATATTTTTATGAAGATGCGCCGGATATTCCGGTTGTTGCTGCAGGTTCAATGCTGGAAAGCCTGTTTGATCCGCAGATCAGTTTTCCTGTAGGACGAGTTGAATACCTCGTGATCCATCCGGCTTCTTTCCCCGAGTTTCTCGGAGCGATCGGAGAAACAGCCGCACTTGAACAGGTGCAGAATGTGCCGGTCGCGGCATTTGCACATGACAAGCTCTTGAGTTTATTCCGCACTTATTGTCTGATCGGTGGCATGCCAGAGATCGTTGCGCACTATGCCGCACACAAAGACCTGACCGCTTTATCCAGCATCTATGAATCGCTTCTTGTTTCCTATCTTGATGACGTGGAGAAGTATGCTAACAGCGGCTCGCAGGCTGATCATATAAGACATGCCATCAGAGCCAGTTTTGCAGAAGCGGGTAAGCGGATCAAGTTCCAGCAATTTGGCAACTCTTCTTATAAATCGCGGGAAATGGGTGAAGCGTTAAGAACAATTGAAAAAGCACTGCTGATCCATTTGGTGTATCCGCAAACAAGCCCTAGCCTGCCGCTGTTGCCTGATCTGGCAAAATCGCCCCGGCTTCATGTGCTGGATACCGGTATGCTGAATTACTTTGTCGGCTTGCAACGGGAGATCTTGGGTACGACTGATCTGAATAATATTTACCAGGGAACAGTGATAGAACATATCGTGGGTCAGGAGTTGCTGGCGCGGCAATACAGTGCCTTGCATGGGCTGGCGTTTTGGGTGAGGGAGAAAACGACATCGGTGGCGGAAGTTGACTATCTATTTCGGTATAATGAGAAGTTGATACCGGTGGAGGTAAAGGCCGGGAATGCGGGTATGTTAAAATCACTGGCAATGTTTATGGATCTGGCGCCGCATGATATGGCGGTGAGGGTTTATGCCGGGGAATTGGTGGTGTCGGAGATGAAGACGCCGGGAGGGAAAAGGGTGAAGTTGTTGAATTTGCCGTATTATTTGGTGTCGGAGATAGAGGGGTATTTGGAGTGGGTAGAGGGAACGACGACTGAATGAGGTGGGCAATTTGCAGCGAATAAATCCCTATTCTCCGCAAACTGTGTAGCCATTAACTTTGATGCGGCGAATAAGCCCGATATTCACCGCACGAAATACGGAGAGGGCTGAATAGCCATAGAATTGTGGTGAGTACTTGACAGGATACCTGATGAAGATCCGATTCATGTCGTTTCATGGGCTATCAGCCGGGAAAATGTGCATTTCGAAGCGCCCGAAGCTGAACGCCTACACACAGAAATGAATACATTCATAGCCTGGTTCAATAAGACCGGCAGCATGGATGCCGTGATCAAAGCCGCGATCGCTCATCTATGGTTTGTGACCATCCACCCCTTTGACGACGGCAATGGCCGCATGCCCGGGCTATCGCCGACCTGCAACTGGCAAGAGCCGATGGAACCCCTCAACGGTTTTATAGCCTGAGCGCGCAGATCCGGAAGGAACGAAAAGAATATTATGATATCTTAGAAAGCACGCAGAAAGGTTCGCTGGATATTACGGATTGGCTGCTTTGGTTTTTGACCTGTTTGGATAGAGCGATTGGAGCAACGGATGAAACGTTGAGCGGGGTGTTGCAGAAAGCGAAGTTTTGGGAGAAGCATGCGGGGGTGAGTTTGAATGAGCGGCAGCGGGTGATGCTGAATAAGTTGCTGGATGGGTTTGAGGGAAAGTTGAATACGTCGAAGGGGGAAAGATGATGAAGGTTTCGCAGGCTACGGCGTTGAGGGATGTGCAGGATTTGGTTGGGAAGGGGATGTTGGTGAAGGAAGAAGGTGGAGGGAGGAGTACATCTTACCTGATCAACTTGTAATAGATCCGGGCATTCCAGACCCGATATAAAAGGATTGCTTGCCGATTTGACACGACCAGCACACGATTGGGTAATACCGTTGAAACAAAGAATAGCCGCAATATCCATAGGTAACAATATAAATGCTGGAAATGATTATGATCTGCCGGTGAGTTCTTATGTCAAAGCAAACGATACCCGAGAGAAACAGGTATAACAGCGTTAAACAATAAGCTGGCAAAACTGCAGACAAGATAAATGTGCTACGTGCTGATATTGACCAAATCATAAAGGAGATTGAAGTATGAGCGAAATAATTCTATATACAACTGATGACGGACTCACAAAAATTGATGTCCAGTTGGAGGATGAAACCGTTTGGCTCACACAGGAACAAATGGCTACGTTGTTTGGCAAAGCCAAATCAACCATAAACGAACATAAAAAAAATATCTACGAAGAAAACGAGCTTTCGGAGGCTGGCACAATGAAGAAATTCGGAATTTCCGAATTTCACTACATAGAGAAACTATTACGAGGCTCTGAGATGGAGAGGAAAACTTGGGGATACGGGGCGATTGGAGCAACGGATGAAACGTTGAGCGGGGTGTTGAGGAATGCGAGGTTTTTGGAAGAAGCATGCAGGGATGAGTTTGAATGAGTTGAATCGATTGATATCTAACAAGTTAGTGGATGGGTTTGAGGGAAAGTTGAACACTTCGAAGTGGGAAAGATGACGGGGGTGTCGCCGGATACGGCGTTGAGGGATGGACAGGATTTGGTTGGGAAGGGGATGTTGGTGAAGGAAATAGGCGTGAAAGGAGAACGGCTTATGCGATCAATGTTGAAAATCGAGCAAATCGGGAACGCCAATACCCTTACACCGCTCCGACCTAAAAAATTACCTTAGTTGACCGAAATATAAAAGAAGATGATTTTAAAAGAATTGAAACCTAGAAAGGCTCTTAATAAAGCCTTCTTGAAAGTAAAACCAAACAGGACAGAAATTGAAGGTTTCAAGACAAATCTCATAACGTTACTCGACAGGAGAAATGATACGGAAAGCGAAGAGTTCCATAAAAACCTTGTTATTGACTTCTTGAAGAAAACCTATTACGACCCCAACTATTTTGTAAATACGAAAGGCCGGAATGACCTTGTTATCCACAACGGGCAAAATGCCAACTCAACAGTTGGAGTAATCATAGAAGCGAAAAAGCCGACCAACAAAGCCGAAATGATTACTGCCAAAAAACTTAATGTAAAAGCATTCCACGAACTACTTTTATACTACTTGCGAGAGAGAGTTACACACAAAAACCTTGAAATAAAACATTTGGTTGCCACGAACATTAATGACTGGTTCATTTTTGACGAACATTTATTTGAAAGGCTATTTGCTCAAAACAAATTGTTGATCAGACAATATGAAAACTTTGAAGCAAGTAAGAAAACAACTGATGTATTTTACAAAGAGATTGCAGAGCCATTTATTGACAGCATCACTTCTGAAATTGAGTTTACCTATTTCAACATTCAAGACTTTCAAAAACAGTTACGCAATGCCAACAAAGCAGATGATAATTCGCTGATTGCCTTATTTAAACTGCTTTCAGCAGAGCATCTTTTAAAACTTCCATTCAACAACGACAGCAACAGCTTAGACAAACGCTTTTATAGCGAACTGTTACACATCATCGGCTTGACCGAAACCAAAGAAGGGAGCAAAAAGCTGATTGAACGAAACAAAGAAGGAGAACGGCACACAGGAACAATTCTTGAAGATGCCATTATACAACTCGACAGTTTAGATAAACTCAGTCGACTTGAAAAGCTTAATCAATTCGGTTATACACAACAAGAGCGACTTTTTAATATCGGTCTTGGGCTTTCAATTACTTGGATAAACAGAATTTTGTTTTTGAAGTTGTTGGAAGCCCAACTCATCACCTATCATAAAGGCGACAAATCATATTCATTCCTTAACCTTAACAAAATCAAGAATTATGACGACCTCAACAGTTTGTTTTTTCAAGTCTTGGCAAAAAAGCATAATGAGCGAAACGAAGATGTGAGAAGCGAGTTTGAGAAAACGCCATACCTCAATTCATCACTTTTTGAACCTACAGATATTGAACAGGTTACTATTTTTATCAGTAATCTTAAAGATGATAAAACCATTCCTATTTTTTCCCAAACGGTGTTAAAAGACTTACATGGCAAAAAAAGGACAGGCAATATTCCAACACTTCAATACCTGTTTGAGTTTTTAGATGCTTACGACTTTGGATCCGAAGGTGGTGAAGAAATTCAAGAAGACAACAAAACTTTAATCAATGCCTCGGTTCTCGGCTTGATTTTCGAGAAAATAAATGGCTATAAAGATGGTTCGTTTTTCACACCTGGTTTCATCACCATGTATATGTGCCGTGAAACCATTCGAAAAGCCGTTGTTCAGAAATTCAACGAAACGAAAAAATGGAATTGCACCACTCTGGAAGAGCTTTACGATAAAATTGAAGACAGAAACGACGCCAACAAAATTGTAAACAGCATCAAAATTTGCGATCCTGCCGTTGGTTCAGGGCACTTTTTAGTTTCCGCACTCAATGAAATGATAGCTGTCAAAAACGACTTGAAAATACTACAAGACCGTGAAGGAAAACGCCTTAAAGAATATCAGGTGGAAGTGATAAATGACGAGTTGATCGTAACCGACGAAGAAGGCGAACTTTTTGAATACAACCCGGGCAATAAAGAAAGCCAGCGTATACAAGAAACAATTTTTCACGAAAAGCAAACAATTATTGAGAACTGCCTTTTTGGTGTGGACATAAATTCCAACTCGGTAAAGATCTGTAGTTTGCGTTTGTGGATTGAGCTTTTGAAAAACGCTTACTACAAGAACACCACAGAACTTGAAACGCTTCCCAATATTGACATCAATATAAAATGCGGAAACTCTTTGGTGAGCCGTTTTGCCATTGATGCCGACCTGAAACAAGCCCTGAAAAAAAGTAAGTGGACGATTGACACCTACCGAATAGCCGTTGACACTTACCGCAACGCTGGAAGCAAAGAACAGAAAAGAGAAATGGAACGGCTAATTACCGACATTAAATCGGATTTCAGAAGTGAAATTTCTTTGAACGACCCGAAGGTAAAGAAACTACGGAAACTTTTAGGTGATTTGTATCAAATGACTAATCAGGGGCAGCTTTTTGAAATGAGCAAAAAGGAAAAAGCCGATTGGAACAAGAAAGTGCAACAACTAACTGAAGAAAGCAAAAAACTCGAAATCGAGATCGAAGAAATAAAAGCAAACAAGATTTTTGAAAATGCTTTTGAATGGCGATTTGAGTTTCCCGAAGTACTGAATGATGATGGCGATTTTGTGGGCTTTGACGTGGTGATTGGAAATCCGCCTTATGGTGTGAACTTTAATAAAGATAATGGCAAGATCTACGAAAGATTATATAAGACATTCAATCTTCGTGGGGAGAGCTATACTTTGTTTATTGAAAAAGCAGTTACTATTTTGAATAACTCAGGCCATTTTGGGTATATCATTCCAGACACAATTCTTAACCTTGGTTTCACTGAAGCGATAAGAAAATACTTATTAAAAAATGCCAAAGTTAGTGAATTGACTTTGCTCCCTTCAAACGTATTTGCAGATGCTACGGTTGACACTGTTTTGTTGTTCTTTCAAAAGGCTATTTCAATTGATGAATACAACATAGTAGATATTTTGGTTAATGTTTTTGACAAGAAGAAATTAATTCAAGATTTACATAGCCCTTTTCGCAGTTTTTCAGTCAATAGCGAAACTTGGTATTTAACAAACAGTTTTAACCTTCAAAGTAACTCGGTTGAAATTAAAATAATTTCCAAAATTGATAAAAGGTTCGCTCATTTAGAGACATATACAGAAATGTATTCCGGAATTAAGGTATATGAAGTTGGAAAAGGTAAACCAGCTCAAACGGCTGAAATTAGAGATGTTAAGCCATATACTTCAAAAGAAAGACTAACAACAGAATGGCTTCCGTTTTTTGATGGAAAAGACATTGGTTATTATTCTTTGCTGTGGAAAGAAAATAATTGGATTCATTATGGCCCTTGGTTGGCAGCTCCGCGACTTCCGGAAAATTTTGACGGCGAAAAAATTCTTATTCGAAAAATCACAGGAAAAACTTTAATTGCTACTTACATCTCTTATACATCTTATTGCAATACATTATTGTTTGTTCTGAAGCTAAAAAAGGATATAGCTAAGGTGAGTTACAAAGCGTTATTAGGTGTTTTAAACTCTAAATTTATAGGGTGGTATTTCAGAAAGAAATTTCAAATATCTGATGACGATACTTTTCCGCAAATTATGATTAGAGATATCCAACAATTTGTAGTTCCAAATGAAACAAATACACAAACAAATAAAATTGAAAATTTTGTTGACCAAATCTTGATTAGAAAATCACAAGACAATTCTGCTGACACAACAGCCATAGAAAACCAAATAGACCAACTGGTGTACCAACTTTACGAGTTGACTGACGAAGAAATAAAAATAATTGAGAACAGTTAAACTGTAAAAGCTGGTATTTGTTCTGACAAAAAGCTTTTCATTAGAATATTTGATCCAGTCGTATCAAATATTTTCCTGGCAAGTCCTTCCTTCTGTGTGCAAGGACATTGCTAGGAAATATTGGGATTCATAACGTGCGATAAGACTACCCTTTTTCAGGAACTATCTGTAAGATCCAATCCTAGCCACTACTTTGAAATTTCTTCTCAGGCTTGCCGTTTGTGGCGTTTAAGATGGCTATCGGTGCGGCTCTTTTTTTGGAAGGTAAAGTTGGCTTACGCCTTTTCCTTTAGTGTCGCCCACCCAATACTTTTCAACCTCAATCAGCAAAGGAGAAATCCTTGTTTGCAACTTGGCGAAAAGCTCCAATTATTTTAAGATTATTAGCGGTAACGTCAGAATGGCTGACGTTGCGGATATCACTGAGATGAAACTGGATATTATGGGACGTGGAGGGTGGCAAAAGGATTTTTGGGATCTGCATGCGGCCCATGATTATTTTACGACTAGCAAGATGCTGGCGTTTTATGCGGAGCGGTATCCGTATGGGTATTCTAGGGAAGAGATTGTTGAGGGAATAAACCGCTTTAATTTAGCGGATGATGATCCGAAGCCAGTGGGTTTGCAAGGGAAGCATCGGGAGTTGATAAAGTATGATTTTTTCACTGGGTGAAGGTGAAACTATTGCAAGCGTGACTTCTTATGCAAAGATGTAACTCAATAGCGTTGGTCTCAATTAAGACATTAGAAAACTTCGATATATCAGATTTGTTTATTATATTAGTTGCGACCTTAGGCTCCCAGCATGCATCAACACAAGTCATACAGATTTTTCGACAACGTATTTCCAAGTTTCGAGCTCCTGATAAATAGAAATGAACTATTACATATTTTCACTTGGCTGAACACTAATGGAAGATCACAAACCACAATTATACCAATTATAGTATCTTGTAGCAGGCATAATAATAACTGATTCAACTATTCAGCGAATTATAAGAATAGAACATATAAATGAAGAAGAGCTTTTCAATATCCCCAAGGGTCTTATCTCATTTGGGAGAAGACTTGATCAAAAATGAAAGTATCGCATTACTTGAGTTAGTAAAGAATTCATATGATGCTTGTGCTTCGACGTGCAATATTGACTTTCATTTCGCGAATAATGCGCTTAATACGCTAACTATTCGCGATGATGGATTTGGGATGGACAAAGAATTAATTGAAAATGTCTGGCTTGTTATCGGAACCGATCACAAATTTAAAAAGATTGAACCAAACCAATGCGGAAGAGTTCCTCTTGGAGAAAAAGGAATTGGCAGACTTGGTGTACACAAACTGGGAAACAAAATTCAGGTCATCAGCAAAGCTGAAGGAAAGAAGGAAATATCCCTCGAAATAGACTGGGATCTACTCAATACTTCGAATACCATTCAGGATTTTACAATAGAAGTGAATGAAAGTGAAACTCCTACAATATTTGTAAATAACACTGGAACCCAAATTAAAATTCAGAGTCTCAAAACTTCATGGGATCGTCGAGAAATTAGGGAGGTTTACAGAAATCTCAATTCCTTGAATAGTCCGTTTTCTAATAAGAATGAATCGTTCCAAGTAAGTGTTACAAGCAATTCACATTATTTTGAGGGCCTGCCTGATTTTGAAGAAATTAAGGCCAGCGCTCTCTATTTCGGCCATATCCGTATGGAAACTAATAAAATAGTTGACTTTAGCTATGAATTCAGGCCTTGGAACACGCTGGATAAAATCGATACAGGTCGAGCTAAAACCAAGGACGACCTAATACCCCAAGAACTCATCATCATTGATGAAGACGGAAAGGAGATCAATCTCGAAAAAGAAGGAGTCGGTCCAATCGACTTTGATATCCTCATATTCGAACTAAGTTCACAGATATTTAACTTTGTAAGCGCAGAAAAAAAAAGCGTCAAAGACTACCTACGTGAAAATGGGGGAGTCAGAGTATATCGTGATGGAATAAGAATTTATGACTATGGGGAAAAAGATAATGACTGGCTTGGTTTAGAACAAAGGCGATTAAGTCGATTTGCAGGTAACATCAGTAAAGGGATGATTGTAGGTTCAGCAAATATAACAAGATCTGAAAGCTTAGTATTAAAAGAAAAATCTAACCGGGAGGGATTTATTCAAAATGACTCTTATTATGCCTTCGTTGGGGCGGTCGATTACGCGCTTTCATTGATCGTAAGGGAACGAAACGTTGATAAGGAAATACTAACTGCTCTATATAAACAACAACGAGCAATTGAGCCTGTTATCGCTGACCTAAACGAACTCATTCAATATGTAAATGAAAGAAAAGATGTACCCGACCAAGCTAAAGACGAAATTTTAAAGTACTTGTACCGAATAAACACCCAATATGGAGAGGTAAAGGAAATACTTATTAAAAGCGCAAATGCTGGGTTGAACCTCAGTGTAGTTATTCACGAAGTAGAAAAAATTGTTGACTCTTTATCGGGAGCAATAGATCGAAATGACAAACAAAAGTCCATTGTTTTATCCCAAAGACTTGAAAAAATTATTAAAGGTTACTCCGCAATGATCAAAAAATCAGATATAAGAGAGACCCCTTTGTCTGTACCCGTAGCTAACACTATTAATAACTTCGAATTTAGGTTCATCGACCACAACATCCACGTAATTTCCAATTACCAAAACAGTAATCTAAGCGCACTCTTAGCCGAATCTGAAACGATCTCAGTAATTACAAACTTGTTAGATAATTCGATTTATTGGCTAAAGTTTGCACGTAAAGAAAATAGAATTATCTCAATCTTTCTTACGGATCAAATCAAAATAGCCGGACATTTTTTTAACTCGATTGTTATTTCGGATAATGGCCCAGGATTTAACATCCCAACAGATATCGCAATTAAACCTTTTATTACTGGAAAACCTCATAATGTGGGCTCCGGCTTAGGATTGCATGTAGCTTCTGAGATGATGAAAGCCATGAACGGTCACCTTTTATTTTTAGACAAAAATGAAATCGATCTGCCACTACCTACTAAAAGCGATCACGTGGACAAAGCAATCGTTGCGCTCTGTTTCCCGATCAAAAAGTAATAAACCACCAACCTATATGCTTGAAAATTTTATTAATAGCGCTCTCATAATCGATGATGAAGAGGATGAAATTATTGCTCTTAAACAATTTTTGGAAAGTAAAGATATTTGGGTCAGGCATTATACCCCTACTCAACTTAACCAAATGAAAGGTCCATTTAAAAATCGTAAACTTATATTTCTGGACCTACAACTTGTAGATTCTGATTCGACCATAACTAATATTTCCAGAATTAGGAAATATCTAAGTGAGTTTATCGGAACGGAATTCGGAGCATATGGTGTAGTTCTTTGGACAAAGCATACTGAGGAACTTAACTCTGTTCGAGAAAAGATATCTAAGGACTTGGATAAGTATGCCATTCCTTTATTTATTATCGGTCTCGACAAGACAAAGTATTTGAAAGCGGGAAACTATAATTCTGTCTTGACAGACCTTGAAGAAGAACTCAAAAAGAACATTGCTTCTTCCTTTTTTATAGAGTGGAATATTCTTATCGATAAAGCAAAAGACACCACTATTTCAAGCATCTTTGAAATAGAGCCCGATTATCGAAGACAGGAGCAGAACTTACAGTTTATTCTTTTCAGGATCGCAAAAAACTACACAGGAATACCGGAGAACCAAATACCTGGCCATAATCTTACAAAAGATACAATAAAAGGGTTTTCGGATATACTACATTATGAGATTGTGAACTGTGCCGAGCATGACAATTTCCTATTCAACGGAGGGAATGAATTTTTTTATAGAAATGATATTGACGCTTCAACTCACTGCGAGTATTCTTCTTCAAATTATCTTTCCGGGAAATTTGAAGAAAAATCCTTTAAGAGTAACGGATCTGTTGTGGCTAAAGCTGATCTAAAAAAATCACCTATAAAGGACCACGGTGAATCAACGGAAAAAAAAGTTATAGATATTTATGCGCATATCAATTCGAGACTTCTCATAGACTCCCATAATCTAAATCAGGCGATCGTTTTGCCAGGCAATATTTATGAATTTATGATTGATTCTCCGTTTAAACTAGATCAGGGAGATATTCCTGTAGACTCAGTAAATATATTAATTGAAGTTACTCCCCCATGCGATTTCTCTAACAGCAAAAAAGGAAAAATGTCACGTATTGTCGCAGGCTTTATTTGTGATTATAATCCAACAAATCTTGTCTTCCTTAAAAAGGGAGAAAATATGTACAAAGAGATTTGGCCCGTTCTTTTTGGTGGTGGAAACCCAAAGCTATTTGCTTTCGATTTTAGATACTTTGGCGCAATTAATGAAAGCGACCTACGCGATGTTGGAAAGTATAAGTTAATTTCCAAAGCAAAGGATAAGTTATTCGCCGACATTCTTCAAAAACTTGCATCTCATACGGCTCGCCTAGGCCTTTCAGTTATTCATTGATTTAGATGATATAATTAATTGAAATTTAAGAACATCATTTGTTTTATTTCGGCGACAAAGAAATATACACATCAGCTTAACTTACTTGTTCATTGCGAAAAAACTATTGGAATAATTGAACTGGATACACTCCCAACCCTTCCGCTATCTTCACAATCGTAAAAAACTCCATATTCACCAACCCATTCTCAATCTTACTCAACTTCCCATTTGAAATCCCAGTCTTAATTTCCAGGTCAATCAACGTCATCTTCTTTTCCTTTCTTATCTCACGCATACGTTGACCAAATGCCAGCAAATAACTTGTGTATTTTTCCTGATCCATATTATATAATCACTAAGCTGAAAATATTTTAATTAAAATAATTCTGCCTCTTGAGGCAGAATATCGATTTCTTTCCTTAACTTAGTCCAACCAAGTTAAACATCCGCATCCATATGCTCCGCAACTATTAGATATTATTCTCTCTAACACGAAGAGAACGCGAATGATCCGAATGAGCACAAATTGCGAATAAAGCGCGATTCGTGAATAATCACAAATGGCCG